>Ga0302326_10000698_pt1 | contig 89231 bp, 79 predicted proteins | sample Palsa_T0_3_FD_202264 | JGI IMG/M metagenome (GOLD analysis project Ga0302326, IMG submission 202264) | Peat permafrost microbial communities from Stordalen Mire near Abisko, Sweden - Palsa_T0_3 | ecosystem: Environmental > Terrestrial > Soil > Palsa > Peat permafrost | place: Sweden: Abisko... | reverse complement strand
TTGGGGCGCAGGGCGCGTCCCGAAAACTCGAATCCGCCCCTGACGCATAATCGAGTCATTCGCATGCCATAATCCTTCCGTCCTTGGGCGCATCGAACGCGATCCGGTATCTGGACGAGGCTGCAATCACGGCCGCCTGCAATAGCTGCACCGCTCCCAATGAGGGGTTACTGCCGGCTCCTCCGCTCCGAGCAATCAAGCCCGCGTATTGTGCCAGCGTCGCCTGCAGCGTAGGATTCAACCGGTTGGCCACGTCCACCAGCCGCGCCGAGTGCAGCGTCTGCCGATGATCGAGGATCACCGTAGCTGCGGTAATCCCCAGCGTATTCCCCAGTTGCCGCACAAAGTAAAAGCTTGTCGACACATCGTTCAAGTCCACGATCGCCGCCTGTCCCGTGGCCACGTTGGAAGCGCCAACCAACAGCGGTCCGAGCGCCATCCCTTGCAGGTACGCGGCAATCGCCAGTACCCAGGTCGGCGTCGTCGGCGTCCAGGTATAAATGAAGTTGACGCACGCCACGCACATCAGGACTGCGCCAATCGTCACCAGTTTGGTCCCGCCCAGCCGCACCACCAGGTACCGCAAGCTCACCACCGCGCCCACTCCTAGGCCCAGCGTGTATGCGGAGACAAATCCGCCGGTTTGCGTGGCACTGTAATCCTGCACCGTACGAAGGTATTGCGGCAGCACGAACAATCCTGCACCCAGCATCGCGCCCACAATCATGACAATCGCCAGGGACGCGCGCAACGGCCTCTGCTTCCAGACCAGGCGCAGGTGCAGCACTGGCTCCGGATTCTCTGGTCTCCAGTCCCACCAGAGAAATCCCGCGAAGCAAATCAGCGCCACTATGAGGAAACAATCGATGAACGCGGACTGAAACCACTCGTCCCGCTCGCCCCGGCTCAGTGACACCTGCGGGCAGGATAAGGCCGCAATGAGCAAACCTGCGCCCCACCCATCCACATACGCCCTCTCGCTGCGCAGAAATAAAAGGCCTCGCGGCAAATACTTCCAGACCAGAAAAGCGCCGATGGCCAGAAAGGGGAAATCCAGCAGGAATGCATAGTTCCAGTGAAGCGTATCGGAAATCCATCCCATGGCCACGGGATAGATTGCCTGGAAGATGTTCACTTCCAGGAACAGCCAGAAGAGTGCGACGGCACGTCCTTTTCCGGGAAACAGCAGTCCAGCCAGGATCACCGCGCGGACCAGAAAGGCTCCGCCACCAAAGCCCATCACGACGCGTGAGATTAGCAGTAACCTCAAGCTGTGCGCGCTGCAGAAGCATCCGATCGCTCCAAAGCTATAGAGCAGCGCGCTGAGCAGCAGGTGGCGCCGTGTACCGATCACCCGCGTCATCCAATAGCTCAGCGCGATCGAACATACAAAGCCCAGATTGTAGAGAATCAGCACCCAGCTAACATCGTCCGAATTGCCCGCGACGTTGCCCTGCAGGTCCGGCAACAGCACATTGATGGCGATGCGATTCGAGACTTCGATGGCGGTGATCAGGCCGACGGCGTGCATCACGATCCGCCGTCTGCTGAGCGACAGCTCCACCAGCGCCTGCGTGAGTCCTCGCTCGTATTCCTGTTCCCACGGTTCGAGGCCGCCCGCAACGCCGCCCGCTAGATAGCTCATGAGCTCTCCGACGCCGCGTTTCAGCGCGTGTAAACCGTCGCTTCCACGTTCATTCCCGGCCGCAGCACCTGGCGCGGATCGCCGCTCTGCTGCACCAGAATCTTCACCGGAATTCGCTGCACTACCTTGATGAAGTTGCCCGTGGCATTCTGCGGCGGCAGCAGTGCCTGCCGCGAACCTGCGGCGCCGGCGATGGAATCAACGGTCCCGTCGAAGTCGCGGTCGTAGGTATCCACGTGAATCTTGGCGTGCTGGCCCGCGCGAACATGGGCCATCTGCGGCTCCTTGAAATTCGCCGTGATGTATACCTTATCGAGCGGCACCAGCGTGCACAGCAAATTGCCCGGCAAAACATATTGGCCCAGGTTTACCGTCTTCTGCGTCACCTGTCCGGCTATCGGCGCCTTGATCGTCGTGTAACCCAGGTTCAACTCCGCTCGTTGCAGCACGGCCTTCGCGTGTTCCGCCGTGGCCAACGCCGATTTGTACGTCGCTTCGGTAATCGGCACTTGCTGTTCGCGGGCTTTCGTTTCCCGGAACAACGATTGCGAGCGCGCCAGCCTGGCCTTCGACGAGTTCACCGTGGCCCGCGCGATCTCTACGTTCTGTTGCGCGGCCGCCAGCTGTTGTTCCGCGGCTGCCAACTCGTTCTGCGCCACTCGTGCGGTGGCATCCACCGCATCGAACTGGAACTTCGAGACGTCGCCTGTCTGCAATAGCGGCTTGTACCGTTCCAGGTCGGCCTGCGCGCGTTCGTTGGTCGCTCGCCTGGCGGCCACTTCGGCCTGCGCTTGCAACAGGTTGGCCGTGGCGGTGCGCTCCAGCTGCGCTTCGGACATGGTGTAATCCGCAGCATCCAATTCACTCTGCGCCGCCGCTCCGCCCGTGCTGTGCGTCGTGGTCGCGCGTGTCAGCCCAATTTGCAGCTCTGCCGACTTGGCTTCCGCCTCGGCACGCTGTAATGAAGCCCTCGCCTGATCGACTTCCGCCTGGTACTCGCGCCGGTCGATCTGCACCAGCACATCGCCTTCCTTGACGTTCGTGTTGTCGTCGATGGGCAGCACCACCACGTAACCAGATACTTGCGACGCCACCGCAGTGATGTGCGCATCCACTTCCGCGTCGTCCGTAGAAACACGCCCTGCCCACACGTACCACACCACCAACACCAGCAGCAGGAATACCACGATGGCGGCCTTCGTCGGACGCGGAAGCTCGCGAATCGCTTTGCTCGCCGAGGCCAGAAAGGAAGGCTTCGGATCCGGCGGCAAGGCCGACGGCGCTGGGGACAAGGACAATGCTGCGGCTGGTGGCGCCGTTTCGGTTGCGGAAGTCGGTGGCCTGGGATTCGAGTTCATCGGCGAGATTTTTCTTGTGGCTCTGTTATTTCGTGTACGTATTCTGCACTTCGCCCATGGCTTGGGCCAGATTCACCCTGGACTGGTTAAAGCGATAGAGCGCGTCAATCTGGTTGGCGTTCGCGCGTGCCAAGGCATCCTGCGCGGTCACCACCTCGACGTTGGTGGTGACGCCCGCCGCGAATCGCCGTTCCGCCTGCGCCACTTCATCGTTCGCCAGTTGCAGCCCCAGGTTCGCAACCTCCACATTGCTCCGCGCAGCGTCCAGTTCATCCAGCGCGGACTTCACCTCGCGAACGATGCGCGCCTCGAGCAACCGACGGTTCTGATCGATACGCTGCTGTTCGAGCCCGGCCCTGGCAATTTCCGCATGAATTCTCCCGCCGGTGAATAGCGGAAGGTTGAGTCCGAGTTCATAGCTGTACGTGGGGATGCCGTTGTTGAAACGCGCGCCCTGGTACTGCCAGTCTCCGGAAAAATCAATCTTCGGCGCGCGCTCATCCTGTGTGGATTTGCGCTGCAGAAGCGCGATGCGCTCCTCTGACACTTGCGCTTTCATCTCTGGCCTATTCGCAAAAGCCAGCTTGATCGCGGCCGTCTGTTCCACTTCCGGCAGAGCGAAGAATTCCATCCGGTCCGTGAGCGCCGGGTCCAGCTCGCGCGGAAGATCCAGCAACTCGGCTAAAACGTAGTTCGTGGTGTGCGTCAAGGTCTGCGCGTCGGTCAGATTCTGTCGTTCGTTCTGCAATTCCACCCGCGCACGCGTAGTGTCAATTTTCAGTCCGACGCCCGTCTTCTCGAGGCTGGCGGCCTGCTCGTAGAGCCGCTGCGCGAGCGCTACGCGCGTCTTGGCGGCTTCGTAGGTGGCTATGGCGCGCAGGACTAGAATGTATTGCGTCACCACCGAAGCGGCGACGTCTTCGCGCGTGACGTTCTCTTGCGCGCGCGCCTCCCGAACGCCCTCGCGGGAAATCTGATAACTACGGAACAAAGGCAGATCGAAAATCGTCTGCGAATACGCGGGACCCGCCGCAATGTATTGATACGGGCCAGCCGCAACGCGCCCGCTGGTGCGCTCGACCACCGCCACGTTGTATTGATCAAGCGACGCCGTTGCCGCTAGATTCGCCTGCGGCAGAAGCGCAGAACGAGCGATCTGGCGGCTCCGCTCGCTCTCCAGGAAAAACCGCCGCTGCTTCACCGCCTGCGGATTCTGCTTGAGTGCCAATTGCACCGCGTCTTTCAGCGTCAGCTGAACGGACTGCACCGGAGGCGCGGATGATGCGGCGGACGCCTGAGGCACGGGATGAGCCGCAGAAACGGACTGCCCTTGGGCTCCCGACGCGGGATCAACCTGCGCCAGGCTGGCCCCACAAAGCAGCCCATGAAACAGTAAAACGCACAACACTACAGTTGGTAGCCACGCTGACGCGCTGATACCAGTGCTCGGCGACGAGCACGCACCACACCCGGGCACAATCATAGAGTTCCTGGGCTTCTCCCCGCAGGGATTCAGATGTTCAGCCGGGACAAATAATACACCTAAAAATCCACAGGGCTTTTCTGTGGTCAAGACAACTCGTACCGCCCACTTCGACCCCGGAGGACGCTAGGCGCGAAAACGCCCTAGGCAATACCTTTGGATCAAATGAATCGTCGCTGATGTTGAACACCTGCGCGCCCGCCTCCAACTGTTCGAGCAGCAAACGCCGATGGCCTTTCTAGTCGGCAGCGAGGAGGGGCACAGCATTCGCGATTTTGTCCCCCCTCGGATGGGGTCGCGGGGCTATGATGCGCCGCATCCGGAACATCAAAATCGTGGTCACTGCGTAGAAGCGAGCATTGTATGTCGCGAAAAGTTGCAGATGTCTTGTGGGCGATGCTCACGAACGCCGGAGTCAAACGCTGCTATGGAATTGTTGGGGACGCTCTCAATCCCGTCATCGACGCGCTGCGCCGCAACGGCAAAATCGAGCGGTTTTCGCCGCCGTACGGGAAGCCTTTGCGATTCCGACCTCGCATTGTGCTGCTCGACGCCAATCTGCTTGAAGATATCCGGAACACTCAAAGATCAAGGGAGTCTTCATGCGGGCTCACTATTTCGATCGGAAGACTCTGGATGGTTTATAGCAAAAGGTGGGAGCCCAAGTAAGAGCAAGGGACAAGATTCCAAGTAGGAGAACCTTTTTTTCGATTCCCAGAGACGCCGGTTTCGGACCGGTTTCACACCGGGCACCAAGCCTCGGAACTCCCCAGACTAGATTTTGACCAACTCTACCCGGCGGTTCCTCGCGCGGCCCCCGGCCGTGGAGTTTTTTGCCACGGGACGGTCTTCGCCGTAGCCCTTCGCGCTCAACCGGCCCTTATCGATTCCGTGGTCCACCAGCCAGTTCATCACCGCTTCGGCGCGGTCGTTGGAGAGCTTAAGGTTAGCTTCCGCCGAGCCCACGTTATCGGTGAATCCTTCGACGCGTATGTTCCAATCCGCATGCTCCTTCAGCGCATTCACCGCCTCCGTGAGCGACGCTTCGGAGTCCGGCGTGATGTCGGCCTTACCCGTCGCGAAATGAACGTTGCGTAAGGTCACCCGCCCTGTGGTGCTCAGCGACGCGGAAACGCTCGCGTTTGCTTCTCCGCCGCGGTAGTGATTGAGTTCCGCGACGAACGGTCGCGCTCCGCCTGGAATTTGCACATCCCCCTGAAGAATTTGCTGGTTGCTGACTTTTTCCCCGTATAGCTTTTCATCTTCGCTCTCGTCCGGGCGCAGCGTCGAGCCTTCCAGCGACAACCCCGCGAAGAGGCCGCGCGACCGGGACCACGACAAAATCTCCGCGTGCAGCAAAACGTCCGTGTTCGCGCTGGTATCGCGGCCAACTGGGCCGGCGGCAGCTTCCGCTTCGCCTCCGATCGTGAACTTATCCGCCAGCAACTTATGCATTCCGCCGTCGTTCATGATCAGCATAAACACATCCGTCGAGGAGCCTCCAATTTGCAAGCCGTAACTTCCACCCTCGATGCGAATTGCCGCCGGCGAACCGAAACGGCCCGTGCCGCCTTTGCGGCACGAAACAAAACCGCGTCCATATTTTCCGCCGATGATGAACGCGCCTTTCAAAACACCCGGAATGATCACGATGCAGTGCGCCTTGTCAAAAAGATCGTGCGGGATGCCTTTGTCGGGCTCATGCATTACCTCGCGGAAGGAAAGCATGGCATTGCGCAAGCGTTTGTCCGGAGAAGATTCTGCGTCCTGCGCGGAGGCGGGCGCAACGCTGCCCAACAGCATCACACCGATGCCCGCTGCGCATCCCACAGCCAGCACTTTGCGAGATAAGGCGCGGGCGGCGCGCATGATGACCATGCTGCAACGTTGAGTATCGCTTCCGAGTAATTTCATTTCGGTCCCCCAAATTGACACAGCAAGGGCGAAAGCATAAGCGATGAGGCCATCGTCCGGTATTCGGCAAACGCTGTATCGGAAAAGGCAAAATCCCTTATGTGGAAGGTTTCCCGGACTGGCGCCGTGTCAACCCAATCTCCCGTTTTCTGTCTTTGCCGCCTTCAACACTGGGATGTCGCTATCGGCATCTTTCCACAACTGGAAAAATTCCTCGTACGCAGCTTTGGCCTTTTGGGCATCGCCGCTCATAGCGTATCCGCGAGCCAAGCCCAGATAAGCTAGGGCACCTATGGACTCGCCTACCGCAACTCCTGGATGCTCGACGATCTTCTGGAATTCCGCAACCGCCGCCGCGCCTTGTCCGGCTTGCAGATATGCCATGCCGCGCACGTACACGGGATACAGACCGATGGTCATTGCGCTGTTGCCGGGTGCTCCGAATTCGTAAGGTCCGGCGCGCTGCAGTGCTTCAACTGCCTTCATGGCCTCCACGGGCTTCTGCTCACCCCGCGACGGGTTCGTCGCGCGATCCAGCGCAAGCTGCCCGCGCAACGCCGGTAAGTAATTAAACTGCACAATGGTGTCCAGCGGATAACGCTTTGCCAAATCATCAGCCAGGGACTGGGCGGCCGCAACATCGCCGGACATCGCGAGCGCCAAGCCCGCCACGAACTGTTCGTCGCTTCCGCGGGAAAATGCCAGGGCTGCGGCCGCCCGCTGCCGTGCCTCGGCCGCATTTCCAAATGTAGCTTCCCGCAAAGCCGCCGCGGCCTCGCAGCGCGCGGCAATTTCCTTTTGTTCCGCGCTAAGAGACGACGCCACTGCCTGGCGGGAGAATTCCCGGGCCTTGGCCAGCTGGCCCCCATATCCCGCCACGTCCGCCAGCAGGTACAGCATAATATTTTCGTACCGCGGCTTGCCGCTGGCCCAAGCCATTTGCTGCGCCATGTTTTCCGCGTCGTGTTGCAGGAAACTCAGGTTGTAGGCATAAAAATGTAAGTTCGGCGAGTCGACTTTCTTTGACGTAGCTTCGTCCACGGCCTTGCGCGCATCCCCAAAACGATTCAGGCGCGTATAGCCCTCCACCAGATTGGCATAGCTCAACGATACCGCCGGCGCCAGCCGTATGCCTTCCTGATCCTCCGCCACCGATTTCTCATATTGCCCGAGCTTGAGATAAATATCTCCAAGGTTTGCCCGTGGCACGTACTCTCGCGGATAGGTCTGCGCCCACGTTTCATACACCTGGCGCGCCTTCTCCAAATCGCCGGTGGCAAAATGGTAGTAGTGCGACTCGATATAGAATTTTTCCCACTCGCTGACGTGGCCGCGCAGGGCATAAGAGTGTTGGCTATTTTCCTCCGCAAGATTTTTTTCGCCCATGTTGCTGTAGCACGTGCCGAGCAGCGCGTAGGCCATGGCAAAGCGCCCGTCCAGCGTGATGGCCCGTTCCAGCATGGGCACCGCCGCGGCATAGTCCCCCCGGCCCATCATCGTCTTGCGCCCCAGGCTGTAGGCTTGTAGAGCTTCCAGCGATGGCGTGGTGGCTTCCTCGATCGGCGTGTCCAGCGTGCGAATGGTCTTCAGCGATTCGCCCAGCCGTTCTCGCAATTGCGTCGTCGCTTCGTCGAGTGACTTGAGTACTTTTTCTTTGTTATCGGCGGTTACCTGCTGCCGCGCCAGCGCATCCCCAGTCTGGCAATTCACTGCGTTGATCCCGATGACGTATTGACTGCCCAGATTTGAAATCGATCCGCCCAGGTACGCCTTGCTTCCGGCTCGCTGACAAACCTCCCGGGCGAGCTCCGGGGTCAATTTTGCGTCCGGCTGCCTGCCCATCAACAGCAGCGTCTGCTGAATTTTCTGTTCGGAAAGTAAGCTCAAGAATGGCGACTGCTGCAGTTGCGCCGCCAGTCCTTGCCGCAAGGTATCGTCGAATACCGGATCGCCGGTCTTGTTGATGAAATCGGCCACCACGATCGTGTCGGTATCGCCAAGCGCACGCGCCTGGCGCGCCTTATATAGCCACAAGCCCATCAACGCGGCAAGCAGCGCAACGCCCGCCAATCCCGCCACCGGCCAAGTTTTTCGCCAAGGCTTGGGCTGGGCAGGCATGCTCAGAACCGTGGCCGCGGTATGGCCGGTGTCCAGAGCCCGCTTGACCGCAGCCAAATCCACGCAAAGTTCCGCGGCCGTCTGGTAACGTGTCCCAATATCTTTGCTGATGGCCCTGTTGATGATCGCTTCGAGCTCCGGAGGCATTTCCGGATTTATGCTCCGCGCCGCCACTGGGGCACGCGTCAAAATCGCCTCGATCACCGCCCCGCCCGTAGGGCCGCTGAACGCTTGTTTGCCCGTGGCCATCTCGTAAAGCAGCAGACCCAAACTAAAAACGTCGGTTCGCTCATCCAGATCGTCTCCACGGATCTGTTCGGGTGACATGTACGATGGCGTCCCGCTGATCACGCCGACAATCGATTGCGCGTCCTGCGAGGCGCTCGGCGAAGCCTTGGCCGCCGCTCCCGACCCTTGTCCGGCGCCCACGCTCCGGGCCGCGCTCCCGGATACGTCCGTCTCCTCGTCGAGGATGCCGATCTTGGGCACCAGTTTAGCCAGACCAAAATCCAGAACCTTGGCTTGCCCGCGCTTGGTAACAAAGATGTTTGCGGGCTTGAGATCGCGATGGATGATGCCTTCGGCATGCGCCGCGCTGATGGCGTCCGCCAGCTGAATTCCCAGAGTGAGCAGCACGTCCAAGGGCAGCGGCTGCCCCTTTATGAATTGCCGCAGCGTCTCGCCATCGATAAATTCCATGGCGATGAAGGGTTTGCCAGCACCTTCGTCAGCGTCGTAAATGGTACAAATACCTGGATGATTTAGAGCCGAAGCCGCGTGCACTTCGCGGCGAAAGCGCTCCAGTGCCAGGGCATCGTGGAGCAAATTGTCAGGAAGGAACTTCAGCGCGACGGCGCGATCGAGCCGCGTGTCTTGAGCTTTATAGACTACGCCCATGCCGCCAGCGCCCAGCTTTTCCAGGATGCGATAGTGAGAGATCGTCTCGCCAATCATGGTCGCGCCGCTGGCCCTACTCTTCGTCGTACACCACTGTGAACAAATGCGAACCCGTATTTCGCAGCGGCCGCCGGTCGTCTATCCCCGATTGCTTGGGGCGGCGGCCGCTTTTTATGTGCCTCTAGTCTCCATCGTTCCGCATAACCTTTTCGGCCCGTTTACAAGGTCGGTTCGTTCTTTCCGCCATCCCCAACCGCCTTCGCACGGTCCTCCGTCGGAGGCCGCGGCGAGCCGATGATCTGAATGACGCCCGCGCGCTCCCCGTACTCCTTGACCTTCTCCAAACTCTCCTGCTCAAGGGTAATGCTGCGCGCGCAAATCCGGCATCCCAGCGTCGCAAAAGCCCCGCCATCTTGGCGCCCAAATACGTTATAACGCATGACGCGCCCGCAACAAACCGGCACCCAAACCGACGGAGCTTTTTCCCCAGGCATGCAATGTCCCCTAGACGCCAAGCGCGCGAATTATACACTAGAAAACAAGCAGCGACCTGCAAACCGCGACGGAGCCGGCCGCCTCCGAGCCGCGACAGAATCCAAACCCGGAACAAAGGAAATCTTCCCACTCGCAAAGCCGTACCATGGAACCGCTGTTCTAAATTCAGGAACACGCCGACAAATCTCAGGTAGCGCTGTGCCTGAAAACTGCATCAAAGTTGTATGTCCCTGAGGAAACTAGAAACACCAACGAACCCCGCTGTATCGACAGCGGGCCAAAGTCTCCACCCCCTGCAGCTTGTTGCTGCGTGGGGACGCATTCTGACCGGCAAGGTACCCATCCTGAGCATTGAAATTACGCGCGAGTGTCCACTTAGCTGCCCCGGTTGCTATGCCTATGGCGATTCCCATCTCGGCGGCGGCGTCACGCTTCGCGAGCTGAGCGACTTCCGCGGCGATGCGCTGGTCAACGGGGTGATAAATCTGGTTCGGAAACACCGGCCGATGCATGTCTCGCTGGTGGGTGGCGAACCGCTGGTGCGGCACCGCGAACTAAGCCGCATCCTTCCGGTGCTGAGCGAGATGGGCATCTTCACGCTGGTGGTCACCAGCGCCATTATCCCCATCCCACAGGTTTGGATGGACCTTCCCCGCGTGCGCGTGGCCGTCTCCATTGACGGCCTGCCGGAGCACCATGACATTCGCCGCAAGCCCGCCACCTACGAGCGCATCCTCGCCAATCTCGCGGGCCGCGAAGTCAACATCCACTGGACCATCACACGGCCCATGCTACAGCGCCCCGGCTACCTGGAGGAATACGTAAAATTCTGGGATGCGCGCGCGGAAGTGAACCGCTTGTGGGTCAGCGTGTATACCCCGCAGATTGGCGAAGAAAGCGCGGAGCGCTTGACGCAGGTCGACCGGGAAACACTGGCCAACGAGTTGCCCCCGTTAGCCAAGAAATATCCGAAGCTGCTCTTCAATGAGAATTTGGCGAAAGCGGTGATTTCGCCGCCAAAGAATCCCGGCGACTGCGTCTTTGCCAAACTGTCCGCTAATTATTCCGCCGACCTCAAAAGCCGCGTGGAACCTTGCGTGTTCGGCGGCAACCCGGACTGTTCGCAGTGCGGGTGCGCCATCAGCTCTGGTCTGCATTGGATCCGGACCGTAGATGTGGTTGGGCCGCTAAAAGTGGACCATTTCATCCGCAGCTCCATTAGCATCGGCAACGCCGTAAACCGCCTCCGCTCCGCAGCAGTAGAACCGTCCCGCTGGAATAGGGAGGGTCCCCCGCAAAATAACGTGGGGCCGCTCATCCAAATCCAATCCGACGAGCGCTAGATTTTTTTGATTTCCTTTGCTGCTCTGAGCTATAGCGCGGCGCGTTCGTCCAGCTTATTTTTCATTCCAAACATACAAAATTTCTCCGTCGCTCTCTGTGGGCTCGAGCTAGTTGCCGGAACTAGGCTGTGGCGTGGCACCAGGCGCGTAATAGCCGTTCCGGGTGCGTGCTACGAGTTTGCCTCGGCCGCGTGGGGGAATGACGTCGACTTGGATCGAGCGGTAGCTGCCGTCGTGGCGATCGTTCGAGGGATAGTAGCCGAGAGTGTACTGGTTACGGATGTCGTGCGCGACCTGTTCGCAGATATTGTGAACGTCTTCAACATTTTCCGGGAAAAAGGCCAGGCCCCCGGAAGCTTGCGCGATTTGTTGGAGGGCTTTTTTGGCTTTGCTCCTGGATTTTTTGGTTTCGTCGCCGAGCAAGCCGATGGTGTAGATAACCGTGTTGGTGCGCTGAATTTCGCGGATGGTTTTTTCCAGTGAGTTACGGCTGGTATTGTCTTCACCGTCGGTGACGATCAATAGCACCTTCTTGTCTTTGGTGCCTTTCTTGAGGTGGTCGAGCGAGCCGATAATCGCGTCGTAAAGCGCGGTGCTCCCCCGGGAGTCGATGCGCTCGAGAGCTTCCTTGAGCTCTGGAATGCTGTTGCTGAAATCTTTATCGAGATCCAGGTAAAAATCATCGTTGAAATTTACGACGAAAGCCTCGTCGCTGGGGTTGCTGGCTTGTACCAGCGTTATGGCCGCTTCGTTAACGCGCGGGCGCTTTTCGCGCATGCTGCCGCTGTTATCGATGACCAGGCCCATGCTCACGGGAATATCTTCGCGCTTGAAGAGAGAAAGCTTCTGCTGGGCCTTATCTTCAAAGACGCGGAAATTATCTTCACCGAGGCCCTCGGCAAACCGCCCGCGGTCGTCGAGAACCGTGGTATGCAGTACCACCAGGTTGACGCTGACGGAAATCGATGCGCCTGGGCCGGTGTTTTGACCTGGAGGCGGCGGGGGCGGGGTGGTGGGAAATTGTCCCTGGCCGAAAGTCGCGGCGGTGACGGCAAACAGGATCATGCCGGCCAGCGCGAAGAACAGCGTCCGCCCACGTAAGAAAGCTGGGCGGAACGGCAGGCGGCGGGTACGGCTAGTGGCTGGGGGCGTAGTAGCCGGTCTTAGAGTAAACCGTGAGTGGCGGCAGTCCGCGGGGGGCGCGGAGTTTGACTTTGACCTTGCGCCAGCGGGCGTCGTGCGTTTTGTTGCTCGGATGATATCCCAGAACATATTGATTTCGCAGCTCCATGCCGATCTTGGTGGCGATATCCGGCAGGTCTTCCAATCTTTCGACTGGAAATACTCGGCCGCCGGTCAGCTCCGTTACTTCGCCCAAAAGAGACGGACCGTTGCCCTCTTCCAGCGTGCGATTGCGATAGCCGACGGGGTCAAAGATGCCGATGGCATAGAGCTGGGTGTCGGCTTCTTTCACCAGACGCTTGATATCGCCTTCGTTGTATCTACTATGATTATCGCCCCCATCCGACAAGATGAGCAAGGCACGCTTGCCGTTGTGTGCACTTCGCATTTCGCTGAGACCCAGATAGATCGCGTCCAACAAGGCCGTGCGGCCCTTGGGTGTGGTGAGCAGCATGCGGCTTTGCAGGTCTTCGACGCTATTGGTGAAGGAGCTGGTGAGCTCGGCGTGCTCGTTGAAGCTCACCAAGAAAAATTCATCCTGCGGATTAGCGGTCTTGAAAAACTGAATGGCGGCTTCGCGGGCCTTTGCGGCTTTGTTCGACATGCTGCCGCTATAATCGAAGATCACCCCGATGGAGATGGGCACGTCTTCCGCGGAAAAGGTGACAACTTCCTGTTCCACGTTGTCTTCGTAAATACGAAAGTTGTCGACGTCCAGCCCGGTGACCAGGCGGTTGAAGGGGTCCGTGACCGTCGCGTTGATGAGCGCGAGGTCCACGTCCATCTTCACTCCCCTGTGGGGATTGACGACGATGGCGGGGGTATCCTTGCGAACATCGTCTGCGAGCTTAGGAGTGTCGCTGGCGACCTTGGGCGCATCTTTAGCGGTTTCGGCAACCGCGCTGGCCGCGGTAGCGGGAGTATCGTGAGGGGTGTCGGCCGAAGGGACGGGCTGCGCTTTCGCCGCGTCAGTTTGCGTTTGACGCGCCCCGAGCGGCGTCGCAAGAGTCAGCGTCAAAAAGACACTGACGGCCAACAAGGCAGCCAAGGTATGCAAGGCAAGGCGGCGGATGGCGAGCAGCTCGGAAATCCTGCGTCGAGAAACGTTGAAGTCGCGGTTCACGGCTCCCCCTACGTTCCCTGCCACGGGAACGGCCGCGCGGATAGGACTAGAGCGGATAATACCACTCGCGCGAACGAAGACAAGCTGAATCCAGCGAGGGCGAGGGAACAATTAACGACTGCGCCTTCTCAGCTCACCGGCCGGCAGCTTACCAGTGGAATCAAGGTGCTGCCTGGCATGATAGCATCCCCGGTAGCAGCCAGCGTTCCAATTTAGATTGACCTGCGTCAGAAAAGGATTTGTCGCCGTAAAACATTTTGCGGAGCGTCGCAGTACTGTCGCAGTACTCGCGAAATACTTACTATGGATACGGAGGTGCGGCCGGTGGAGGGCGTTCCCGAGGTGGTGGTGGTCATTCCGGCGCGGTATAGCTCGACGCGCCTGCCAGGCAAGCCGCTAGTCTCGCTGCTTGGAAAGCCGATGATTCAAAGGGTTTACGAGCGGGCGCGCCAGGCCAAAAGCGCGCGTCGCGTAATCGTGGCCACGGACGATGAACGGATCGTGAAGGTCGTGGAGGCGTTTGGCGGCGAAGCGCGAATGACGCGACCGGATCATCGCACGGGCACCGAGAGGGTGGCCGAAGTGGCGGCGCACACTAACGGCGACGTTTTTGTAAATGTGCAGGGAGATGAACCGCTGCTCGACCCGGTGGCGGTGGATACTGCCGTGGGTGCTTTGTTCGAGGAGCCCGCTGCCCAGGTCGCCACGGTGGCAACGCTGATCAAGAATACGGCGGACATTATGGATCCTAACGTGGTGAAGACGGTTTTGGATTTCGACGATAATGCGCTCTATTTCTCGCGGGCTCCGATTCCCTGGGTGCGCGAGGCCGCTGGGAAAATTCGTGTGCGGCATTTGAAGCATTTGGGTCTTTATGTTTTTCAGCGGGACGCTTTGCTGGAGTATCCCACGCTGCCGCAGGGAGAACTCGAAAAGATCGAACAACTCGAACAACTGCGCTGGATGGAGAACGGCTGGAAGATTCGCCTCGCGGAAGTGGAGCATGACGCGGTGAGCGTGGATGTTCCGGCGGATGTGGAGCGCGTGGAGAAATTGTTGCGCGAGGCCGGGACGGTGTAGAGGACGGAAAGATTAGATCCGTAAGAAAGAAACGCCCGGCTGCGGTTTCGCCGGGCGGTTGTTGAAGTCGTCAGGGTTTTGGTGCTGGTTGCCGAGACGGGGCGCAGCATGCTGCGTCCTCACAAAATGGCCGACAGCTATTGTTGCAGAGTCAACGGACCGATGACCACGTGGCCGTTGTCGATGCCTGCGATGATGAAGCTGCTGTTGCTGATAGCGTAGGCGCGGAAGTTGTAGGTACTCTGTACGGTTTGTTCGGTGATGATCTGGAACGTATTGCCCGCCGTACCCCCGCTATTGCCCGTGCCATCGATGGTTAAGGTGCCGTTAAAGGCCACGTCCAGATAAATCTTGCCGACACCGAGTTCGGCAAAGTCCAGGTCACCGTTGGTGAAGGCACCGCCGCCGCTGGGGATGGTAAAGACGCCGACGAAGTCTTCTTCATTGCCGCCCGCGCCGTTAGCGTTTGCCCCGCTGAAGTTGAAAGCATAATTTCCCGCGACGCTGGACGAAGTGAGGCTGGCGTTCTGCGCGTTGAGCGAACCGTCGGCCGTCACATTGACGCTGTTGTCCTGAATGTAGCCCTGACTGGCGCTGGCAAGGTAAAAAATGTAAATGAATTGATACCCGGATTGGCTGTCCGTGAAGTTCAAGGTGCCGCGGCCGCTGCCGGCCGGGTCAATCGTATAACTCGTCGTGGTGATTGAGCTGCCAGTGCCCGGAAAAACTCCGGGACCGCCGCTGAAGTTTTGGTCGAGAGCGACGCCCGTGAGGCTGCCGCTGCCGTTCGGTGTGACCACCGCGGCGCGCGTGATGGGACCGAAGTTCCCGGAATTGAATGCGCCTCCACCAACAGCCAGCACATAAGTGCTGGTCAATTGTCCCACGCTGGTGGGCACCACGGTTTGCGCGATGGCCGTGCCAACGGTGGCATTGTTGGAGTCGGTCTCCACGAAGATCAAACTGTTCGCGTCGACCACGTAGAATTCAAAACTCAAGTTGAAAATCTGCCCATTGATGGTGGTGTTTAACAACATTTGCCCGCGGCCAAATTGCGCGCCATACGTTGGGTCCGGAATAATCGAGCCGGGGCTGATGGTTTGCTGGCCGGAAGGCGTGAGGTCATCGTTGATGTCCAAGTTCCCCCCGGAGATCACATTCCCGCTGACGGTGATGTTGCCGATGAGCGATTCGGCGGTGCCGAGAGTCAGGTCGACGCCCGAGGTATCGAAGGCGTACGACAGTGCGTAATTACTGGTGATGCTTTGCAATTGAAAATTCCCGCTCATCGTCGAAGAGCCGTCGGTTTCGATCATCAAGCCGCCGGAGGTGGAAGTCAGCGCGATGGTGAAGGTGAAGGTATCGCTTCCGGTTGGAGAGTTTACGTCGGGATGCACGAGTGTCAAAACACCTTTACCGTTAGCACTCATGGTGTAGACAGAAGAGGGCGCGGGAGTGAATACGAAATCGCCCACGGTCCCCGCATCGTTGACGTCTTCGATGCCGGCGGAGATGTTGCCGGAGCCGTCGGCCTGAAAACTGCCGATGCGATAAATGGGATTGCCGTCGCCGTCTTCACCGCTCATGGAAAAAGCGTAGCTGCCGCGGAGGCTGGCGGTCGAATACATTCCGTTAACGGGCACGGTCGCGCCGATGTTGGGGCCACCGCCGCAGGCTGCGGTGAATCCGGCGACGAGCAGTACCGCGAAGAGAAATATTTGCGTGCGGGAAATTTTGTTGTTCGCGGTTTTCATCGCGCACCTGCCGGAGCCGGGAGCTGCCCGCTGACAGAGCGCGGCGTCATCAATAAAGGCATCCCGTTCTTGGAACGCAAGGTGACAGACGTACTCCCTTTCTGAAGGACTCGCGCGGCGAAAATCTTGCCGCTGCCGAAGGGAATATTTTCGCCGACGATGGTGACGGAGTCGCCCGGCTCCAGCGAGACTTTATTCTGGGTCAGCAAATGCGCGTTGCCCAGATGTACGTCGAGGAGACCCGAGGAGGTCTGCACTTTGACGTGCGCGCCCATGGGAGCGCTGGTGGAGGTGGCACTGTACTCCACGACCTTGCCTTGCATGGCGCTTTCTCGCGCCACGGAATAGGCATTTGCGTGGACGATCGTCTTCGGCTGCTCCTGCGCCACTGCAGCTGTCGCGCAGCACAGCGCCGCGATGGCCGCTAACTGAGTTAATCTGGTAACCATGTCGTCTTTCATTCCCCTTTTTTGGCAAGAGAGTTCCGGTGCGAATTACACTGGGCATCAAAATCGGTGTTGCGCGTCATTACTGATGAACATCGGCTGCGAAGGGGCTATCTCGGCAGCCTTTGTTAGGATGAGGCATGCCGGGCGACAGGTTTCCTTTCCGCTTCGCGGCTGTGCACAAATCAGAAACAGAAGCACGCCTGCACGCGGTTCGCGACGCGCTCCTGCACTTTTACCAACACCGCAAACGGAAAAAAGTTTCACGCATTTGATTTTGTGTTTGATTGGAGAGGACTCTTGCATTTGACAGTTTTGCCCGCCGTGCCCATAATTGTGTGTACGTCACCCCCGCGGAGGTTTAACAGTCCGCTGCAACGGCGTGTTGCATTGCGCGGGCTTCACGGATGGCGCCAAAATATATATTTGTTACCGGCGGTGTAGTTTCTTCTCTGGGCAAGGGCGTAGCTGCCTCCTCCATCGGCTGTCTCCTTGAAAGTCGCGGTTTTAAAGTCACCCTGCAAAAATGCGATCCGTACCTGAACGTGGATCCCGGCACCATGAGCCCGTTTCAGCACGGTGAAGTGTTCGTGACGGAAGACGGCGCCGAGACCGATCTCGATCTCGGACACTACGAGCGCTTCACGCACGCCAGTCTTACGCGTGCAAACAATTGGACCACCGGACGAATCTACGAAACGATTTTGACCAAGGAACGCCGCGGAGACTTTCTCGGCAAGACCGTGCAGGTGATTCCGCACGTTACGGACGAGATTAAGGCCACCATTAAAAAAGTCTCCGATGGCGTGGATGTGGTGATCGTTGAAATTGGCGGGACCGTCGGCGATATCGAGTCTTTGCCATTTCTGGAAGCCATCCGTCAGATGCGTCTCGAGTTGGGCGCGGAGAATACGCTTTTTGTGCACGTCACCCTGGTTCCTTATATCGCCGCCGCGGGCGAACAAAAAACCAAGCCCACGCAGCACAGCGTGAAAGAGATGCTCGGACTGGGCATTCAGCCGGATATTTTGCTGTGTCGCAGCGATCGCCACATTCCCGAAGAACTCAAGAAAAAAATCGCTATGTTCTGCAACATCGCCGACGCCTGCGTCATCTCCATGGAAGATGTGGACACCATCTACGCCGTGCCGGTGGAACTGAATCGCGAGGGTCTAGATTTACAGATTTTGCGTTTACTGCATTTGGAAGCGCGTCCCCAGAATTTTGCGCCGTGGCTGGAACTGGTCGACCGGCTCCACAATCCGCAAGGCGAAGTGCGCATCGCCGTGGTCGGCAAATATGTGCAGCTCGAAGATGCCTACAAGAGTTTGCGCGAGGCGCTGCTGCATGGCGGACTGGCCCATCACCACAAAACCGTTCTGGAATGGATTGAGGCGGAAGAAATTACTTCCGCCGCCGAGGCCGCCGAACGGCTGCGCGGCTACGATGGCATTCTGGTCCCCGGAGGCTTCGGCAAGCGCGGGATTCAAGGCATGGTCCACACCATTCAGTATGCGCGCGAACATCGCGTGCCCTTTTTTGGTATTTGCCTGGGCATGCAGTGCGCCACGATCGAATATGCGCGCGACGTGGCGCGCCTGCGCGACGCAGACAGCACCGAGTTTGATCCGCAAACGCCGCACCGCGTGATCTACAAACTCCGCGAACTCCTCGGCGTCGACGAAATGGGCGGCACCATGCGCCTCGGCGCTTGGCCGTGCCGGCTCGTGCCTGGCTCTTTTGCTCACAAGGCTTACGGCACGCTCGAAATCAGCGAACGCCATCGCCACCGCTACGAATTCAATCGCGAATACGAAAAACAACTGGTCGCCGCCGGCCTGAAAATCACCGGCCGCACGCCCGACGAAAATTACGTGGAAATCGTCGAAGCTCCGGAGCATCCGTGGTTCCTGGGCTGCCAGTTCCATCCCGAATTCAAATCGAAGCCGCTCGAACCGCACCCTCTGTTCCGAGACTTCATCGGCGCCGCCCTCGAACACCAGAAAAAAAAACATAGACCCGCTAATGCGGCAACCGAGAGCCACCGTGCGGTCGTTGCTGAAGCAATTCCAGAAATTCAACACGCCGGAAACGCAGAACCAGAACGCAAAAGCGCGTTTCGCGCCGCACCTCACGCCACCGCCTAAGCCGAAAAATGATCGCCACCATCCTTCGTAGGGGTGCAGCGTGCTGCGCCCCGGCTTGCCCAGGCGTCAAACTTAGCGCATCCTCTTCTGCAGCAAAGACTCGACGATGACCCCCACCCGCGAACTCACTCTAGGATATTTACGACTTGGCGGCAGCAAGCCTCTGTTCCTGATCGCCGGGCCTTGCGTAATTGAATCGGAAAACCACGCGCGCAAAATGGCGGAATCCGTTGCAAAGATCGCCGCCGATGCCGGCGTCCCCTATATTTTCAAAGCCTCGTTCGACAAAGCCAATCGCACCTCGGTTAAAGCCTTTCGCGGCCCGGGCCTGCGCGAGGGTTTGCGCATCTTGGGAAGAATCAAAACCGATCTAAATCTTCCAATCCTCACCGACATTCACGACGTCTCGCAAGCCGCGCCCGCGGGAGAAGTCTGCGACATTCTGCAGATCCCCGCGTTCCTGGCGCGCCAAACCGACTTGGTCGTCGCTGCCGGGAAAACTGGAAAAATTGTAAACGTAAAAAAGCCGCAATTTGTCGCTCCCGCAGACATGGGCAACGTCGTGGAAAAATTAGTCTCCACCGGTACCGAAAAAATAATCCTCACCGAACGCGGCGCATCTTTCGGCTACAACAATCTAGTGGTCGACATGCGCAGCTTCGCTATTCTGAAGAAATTCGGCTACCCGGTGGTCTTTGACGCCACGCACTCCGTGCAACTTCCTGGCGGACAAGGCCACGCGAGCGGCGGCCAGCCCGAATTTATCGAAACGCTGGCCCGCGCCGCCGTCGCCGCAGGTGTGGACGGCGTATTCCTCGAAACGCACGATAATCCCAAAGAAGCGCTCTCCGACGGCGCAAACGCGCTCCCTATCAATCAACTCGCAGAATTGCTGTCGCGCCTCAAGGAGCTTTCGGAACTTGTGAGGAAGTGGGACGCATGAGCCTCGAAACCGCACGCCGCGTCCTGCGCATCGAGGCCAAGGCCATCGAGGAAGTACTCGCGCGGCTTGATCAATCGTTCGAGCGCGCTGTCGAATTACTCCTTCATTGCAAAGGCCGCGTCGTGGTCACCGGCATGGGCAAATCCGGTTTGGTGGCGCGCAAAATTTCTGCGACCCTTTCCAGTACCGGCACGCCGTCCTTCTTCCTGCATCCTGCCGACGCCGTGCACGGCGATCTGGGCATGCTCGCACCCGGCGATGCCGTACTGGCCGTGTCCTACGGCGGCGAAACGGACGAAATCGTGGCGTTGCTCGAAGCCCTGCGGCGTCTGGAAATTCCGCTGGTGCTCCTCACGGGAGAAGCAGAGTCTACATTGGCGGAAGCCAGCGCAGTCGTTTTGAATGTCAGCGTCACCGAAGAAGCTTGTTCGCTGAATTTAGCGCCCACCGCAAGCACCACCGTAGCGATGGCCGTCGGCGACGCACTGGCCGTTTCTCTGCTGGAACGTCGCGGTTTTCAACCGGACGATTTCGCCGCGTTGCATCCGGGCGGCCGACTGGGTAAAAAACTCTTGCGCGTGGAGCATTTGATGCACGCCGGCCCGGCACTCCCGCGCGTGGATGTCGCCGCCGCAATGCCCGATGTCTTCCATGAAATGAGCGCCAAAAAATTGGGTATGACCACGGTGGTCGGCGCCGACGGAAAACTCGCCGGCATCCTCACCGATGGCGACCTCCGTCGCCTGATGGAAAAGCATCGCGGCGCGGCGCTGGAATTAAAGGCCGGCGAAGCCATGACGCGCAACCCGCAAACGATCGGCCCGCACACGCTCGCAAGTGAAGCGCTGAATTTAATGGAAAAGCGCCGCATCACCAGCGTGGTCGTCACTGACGAGAGCGGCGTCGCTCTCGGTGTCGTACACTTGCACGATTTGTGGACCTTGCAGCTAATTTAGCGAATCAAACTTGCTGAAGGCAGCATAGATTGGACCGCTGCTTCGCTCGAAATGACGCAACTATTCGCTTCATAGGAGACGAATGTGGCCCCAACTTCGATTAAGATTCCGCCCGCGCTCAAGAAACGCGCGAAACAGATCAAGGTATTGCTCATGGATGTCGACGGAACCATCACTCAAGGCGGCGTGACGCTGCTCTCCATGGCCGATGGCTCCGCCATGGAAATCAAAACCTTCGATGCCCACGACGGCCAGGGCATGACCCTCGCGCGCACCGCCGGCATTCGCACCGGCGTAATTACCGGCCGCGAGAGCGCGGCCTTGCGGCGCCGCTGTAAGGAAATGAGCATTGAGTTCGTTTACGAAAAACAGCCGCAGAAAATTCCGGCATACGAAGAAATTTTGGTCAAGGCCGGCGTGCCGGAATCGGCCGTGGCCTATCTTGGGGACGATTTGCCGGACTTGACCGTGATGCGGCGAGTGGGGCTGGCGGTCGCCGTAGGGGACGCCGTCGCTGAGGTGAAGAAGGCGGCGCACTACACGACCCGAGCGATCGGCGGAAAGGGCGCGGTGCGCGAACTGGTGGAGCTGATCTTGAAGTCGCAAGGCATTTGGGAAGAAATGATCGAGAAGGCGCGCGCCTAAGCCCGCACGAAGCTTGTCTCGGGGTGGCGCTCGTTGAATGGTCCTGTCCGTTGAGGGAGGCAACCATGTCCGGGCCAGCGCGGTCTCGCGTCCAGGTGCTCACCTATCTGATCATTGTTTTCGCCTTTAGCTCGTTTTTCTACTTTCTCATTCTTCACTCCGGAAGCCTGGGATACGGCCGGGGGATGTACGTTTTTGGCTTGATGTGGTGCCCTGCCCTGGCGGGGATGCTCACTCTCCGTTTGAACGGGCGGAGCATCGCCGAACTCGGCTGGAAATGGGGAGAAACGAAGTACCAGATCCAAAGCTGGTACATCCCGCTCCTCTACGCGGCTATCGCTTATGCCATCGTATGGATTTTTCACTTGGGTGCATTTGGGAACCCGGATTTTTACAGTTCGCTGGTCAAGGCCATGCACCTGGGCGGCCCGCCTTGGGTTTCTATCGTGCTGGGGATTGCGCTGATCGGAACGTACGGTTTGGTCCGCAGCGTTTCCAGTGCGCTCGGCGAGGAGATCGGCTGGCGCGGATTTCTGGTGCCTGAACTCTGGAAGACTACCTCGTTCACCTCCACTTCTCTCATCAGCGGGATCGTGTGGTCGCTCTGGCACTATCCCATCCTCATTTACGGCGACTATAACGCAGGCACGCCCACGTGGTATGGACTGACCTGTTTTACCGTGATGGTGATTTCCATGAGCTTCGTGTTTGCGTGGATGCGCCTGAAATCCGGCAGCCTCTGGACTGGTGCGATCTTGCACGGAAGCCACAATTTGTACGTACAGGCGATTTTCACTCCGCTCACCAGGGACACGGGAAAAACGAAGTGGTACGTCGACGAATTCGGCTGCGTTTTGCCCCTCATCGCCATCGTGTTCGCGATCTACTTCTGGAGCAAACGCCGCGAACTCCCCGCTCCGTAGGATCCGGCGGACGCCTCTCCCGCGCGCGTGTTCAGCGTTCATTGGCCTATCCCCCGCTTTCCAGCGATAATGTATTATTGCAACCCTGAGAAAAGGATGTGCACTGATGGTCCACGCCTGGCACGATGTTTCACCAGGAAGCGAACTCCCCCGCGATTTTCAGGCGGTGATCGAGATTCCGTTGGGCTCGAACGTTAAATACGAACTCGACAAACCTACCGGCTTACTAAAGGTGGATCGCATCATCCATTCGGCGGTCTTTTATCCCGCGAATTACGGATTCATTCCACAGACCTACGCGGAAGACAACGATCCCTTGGACGTGCTGGTGCTTTGTCAGGAGCCGGTACAGCCCCTGGCGTTGATCAAAGCCCGCGCAATTGGGCTCATGACCATGATCGATTCGGGCGCTAGCGACGACAAGGTGATTGCCGTGGCCACCAACGATCCGGAGTTCAGCGATTATTTGGAAGCCCGGGATTTGCCCCCACATCGCTTGCTGGTGTTGCGCCGCTTTTTTCAGGACTATAAGCAGCTCGAAGGCAAGCAGGTGCAAGTCGAAGAGATTCGTCCAGCCTATGCGGCGCTGGCGGTGATCGAGAAATCGCTGGCGCGCTACCAGCAGAATCGCGAACACTTGCTCGCCAACGCCGGGCAATAGCCGCGCACGCGCGGTGCTTTCCCAAGTAGTAGATAAGCATTATTCCGGCAAGCGAACGCCGATGCTAGCATTCGCGCCGGTGTTTGTTAAGGACGCGCTACGATCGATGAATACCTTCTGGAAATGGATGATTGGCATCCTCCTGGTGTTGCTGCTCTGCGCGTTCACCGGGCTTTCTTTTATGGCCGGCAGCCCGAAGGATGCCTATGGCATGCTGCGCTACGCCTTGCCGCACATGCATCGTGGAAAACTGAAGGTAGGAGATGACGCGCCGGATGCGCGCCTGGTGGCGCTGGATGGCTCCGATCATTTTCATATCCGCGAGCGCGCCGGCTCGAAGCCTCTGGTGTTGGTCTTTGGAAGTTTTACTTGACCCCCGTTTCGTCGCCAGGTCGGCGATATCGCGCTAATTTATAACGATTACAAAGAGCATGCGGACTTCCTGACCGTTTACGTGCGCGAAGCGCACCCCACCGACGAATGGCAGATGAAATCCAATGTGAAGGACGACGTGTGTTACGCGCAGCCGAAAAATCTCCAGCAGCGCGTGTATATCGCCAACGATTTTATCAAGCGCTTCAAATATCCCGTGCCGTTCGGCATCGACGATATGAACAATGCCGCCGAAGGCGCGTATTCCGCATGGCCGGAGCGCCTTTACGTGATTGAGAACGGACACATCGCCTATCGCGGCGGCATGGGACCCTTTAACTACGATCCGAAAGAGTTGCGCGGTTGGCTGGCGGCGCGTTACGGTGAGGTGAAGCATGAAGATGCGAAACCCGCGGACAGTAAGCCGGCCGACGCCAAAGCTCCCGAGGCCGCTCCAAAGAGCTGACGGTTGAAAAAACAAAAGCTGCCGAAGAATTCCGGGAAGAAAACTGTTACGCGGCGCGTTGGCCTGGCGCGAACTCTCTCCAAGATGGGTTACTGCTCGAGGTCGGAGGCGGCGGCACTTGTGCACGCCGGTCGCGTGCGCTTGAATGAATCGTTAACGTGCAATCCAGAAGCACCGGTGCACCTTGGGAAAGATCGCGTGGCGGTCGATGGTGCAGTCGTAAAGGCCGGCGCGAAGGTTTATTTTGTGATGAATAAACCACGCGGCGTGGTCACCACCGCTGCGGATGAGAAGGGCCGCGATACTGTATATTCGCTGCTGCCTGCGGATACGCCGTGGGTTGGGCCGGTCGGGCGGCTCGACAAGGCCAGTGAAGGAATGTTGCTCCTCACCAATGATTCAGAGTGGGCGGCGCAGGTGAGCGCGCCGGAGACACATCTGGCAAAAATTTACCACGTGCAGATTTCCGTGCTGGCGGATGCGGACTTCGTGAGTGAATTGGTAGCCGGGTTCGCGGTGAAGGATGGCGAAGTTTTGCGCGTTTCGCGCGCGGAGATTTTGCGCCGGGGCGAAAAAAATAGTTGGCTGGAAATTGTGCTGGGAGAAGGCAAGAACCGCCAGATTCGGCGCATTTTTGAAGCGCGTGGCATCGAAGTGCTGCGGCTGATTCGCGTGGCGATTGGGCCGCTGGCGCTAGCGGATTTGGCCAAGGGACAATGCCGGACACTGGCGCCCACAGAAAAATTGGCGATGGATTTGGCGATGAGTCGCGGCGCGGAGAACACGGCACCGAACGAGCCGATGTAATTAGGACGGCCGGGCAAACTAGGGCGCTGCATGCCTCCCTGCCAAGTTTTCGCTTCTGCGCGGTAGCTCGCAGGTAAATGCGTCAACCCAACGATTCTGACGTCACGCCTTGTTTTTGTTCCAGCTCCGCCCAGCGCGTGTAGAGACGCTCAACAGTTTGTTGCGCTTGCTCCATTTCGACAGCAGCGGCATGAAGGCGGAGGCCATCGCTCATGATGGACGGCTCCTCCATGGCCAAGCGCTTGCGTTCCAGATCTTCTTCGGCAGCGGCTATATTTTCTTCCATGCCGGCTAGTTCGCGCGTCTCCGTGTAAGAAAGCTTTTTCTTCGGAACGGTTGCGCGCACGGCCTCTGCCGGCAAGGACGCCTGAATATTACCGGCGCGCGGGCCTGGCGTCGCTTTCATTTTCACCACGCGCTGCCAATCTTCCCATTGCGAATAATCGGCGAAACGCTCCGCGCCCCCGCGGCCGTCGAGACCGAGCACTACGGTTGATACACGATCCAGCATGTAGCGATCGTGCGTAACCAAAACCAGCGCACCGGGATATTCCAGAAGACTTTCTTCCAAAATTTCCAGCGTGGGAATATCCAGATCGTTGGTCGGTTCGTCCAGTAGCAAGATATCGGCGGGTTGCAGCATAAGTTGCGCGATCAACACGCGTGCTCGTTCGCCACCGGACATGCGGCCCACCGGGCGATTCAAATCTTCGCCGGTGAACAGGAATCGCGCGGCCCAGGAGGCTACGTGGACGACGCGGTCCTGATAAATCACCGAGTCACTGTCGGGAGCTAACGCGCGACGCAACGGCATTGAGGGATCGAGTTCACGGTTCTGATCGAAATAGACCGGGCGCAACGGTTCGGCACGCTTCACGGTTCCGTGGCTTGGTTTGATTTCCCCTAACAGCAGGCGCAGCAACGTGGTTTTGCCACTGCCGTTGGGTCCGACGAGTCCCACGCGCATGCCGCTGGTAATGTCGAAATGAATGTTGTGGAAAAGTTCGCGGCCGGCGATGGAGTAGGAAAGATGTTTGACGCCGATCAGTTGCTTCGATTTGCGATTGGAGGCGGTGAAATCGATGCGGGCGGACGTGACCTGCCCGCGTGAACACATACTCGCAAGTTCGCCGATTAGTTCGTGGGCGGTGTCAATGCGCGCTTTGGATTTGGTGGTGCGGGCCTTGGGGCCGCGGCGCAGCCAATCAATCTCCGTATGCACACGGTTTTCCAAAGCTTCCTGCCGCGACTGTTGCGCGTGGAGATAAGCTTCTTTGGCTTCGAGGAAGGCGCTGTAATTCCCTTCCACCCGCAAAGATCCATCCGGATACATGCGATTCAGTTCGACCATGGTGCTGGCGATATTTTCGAGGAAGTAGCGGTCATGGCTGACGATTACGCAAGCGAACTTGGCATTCAGCAGCAGCGCCTCCAGCCATTTTATGCCCGCCAAATCGAGATGATTCGTGGGCTCATCGAGCAGCAAAATATCCGGATGCTGGATTAACCCTTCGGCGATGGCGAGACGCTTGCGCCAACCGCCAGAGAGCGCGGCCGCTTCGGCTTCCAGGTCCAGAAATCCCGCGCGGCCCATAATTTCCGCGATGCGTCCCAACCGCTCCGATTGCGGAGCTTCCGCGAGGTCCAGCGCGCGTTCCAAAACTTTGCGGATAGTCTCGCCAGCATTGTACGTGGACATTTGCGCAACGAAACTCACGCGCGTGCGTTTGCGCACGGCGACGTCGCCAGCGTCCGGCAGGACACGGCCCAAAAGCATTTCGAGCAGCGTGGATTTTCCCGAACCGTTTGGCCCGATCAATCCAATGCGTTCGCCCGCGGAGACGGTGAAGGATAAATTTTGGAATAGCGGGTCGACGCCAAACCTTTTGGCTAAACCTTGCGCGGCGATCAACGGTGGCACGAGTGCGGGGTTCTCCTCGAAATTTGTTACCGAACGATAATAGTATACTACAGAGTTACGATGCGACCAAGCGGCTAGTTCCGTCGAGCGCCGTGTCCGGCTCCGTGCTCGGGGGCCTTTCCTTTTCTCGCCCGGTCCTTGACTCGCGACCCTTTCTGCTCAACCCGCCGCGACACTCGCTGGTGCCTCCCTACTGCCTCCCACCCCCCCTGAAAATCTTGTAAGTGTTCATTCTAGGGGAGTTAAAGTCGTTTGTTGTGAATGAGTTCTGTAAGTGTTGATTCTAAGCGGGTAACGTATACAAGGGGACCCTGGCGCAACTCAGTGCCGGCTCCCCGTGCTAGATTCGCACCAACGGACGCAATTCCCTGCTTTGGAAACTGAAGCCCCTGGTCGCCCAAAAATTTGGTCGGGGCGAGGGCTTCCACCCACCCGATTCGTGCCTGCCGACCCAAGCGAATTTCTGCTGGTTCGCTCCATTCAGGGCTTGAGGGTGAGAAAGGTCACCCCGTAGCCGCCGAGTGTAATGGTCATTTGGGGAGAAAATGGAATCGCAACCGGAGACGGTCCGTTTGCGACGCTGGTGTTGGCATCGATCGTGAGTGTGGCGGCGCTCGAAAAGTTTCCCAGAGCGGAGAGGTCCACGATTACGCTGCGCGGATCGCCGGTGCCGTTGTTGTCACTCGCGGCGTGAACGGCGCGGTCCGCGACCATTACCACCACCGAGCCGTCGGCATTTTCTGTCGCGAGAACTTCGACGGTAGAAGTATCGGTCACGGTCAAAGCAAGAATGTCCGGCGGCGACGCTCCAGGAAATGTTTGTCCCAACGCCAAATCCACCCAGTAGCTCAGGTAAATATTCCCGTTGGTGTAGTCCACTTCGCCGAACTGCTGGTCGGCGTCGTAATCCCAGTGATACAGGGCCCGGTTACCGGCCTTACCGAGCTGCGAAAAGACGTAGGGACGCCAAGCGGCGAAGAATGCGCTTGTGCCCCGCTGGTCGGTGACGAATGGCTGGCCGGGATTGCAGGCACTCATGCCATTCCCGGCGTCGTAGTCGGCGTTGACATTGTTTTCGGTGACCCATACGGGCACGCTAGCGAGGTCCGCCCGCGTCTGCAGCTCTTGGTAGAAATAGTTGACGTCGTTCACGAATCCAGGGACCGTGCTGAAAACCTGGGTGTCGAGGTCCCGTTGATCGCACGAAGAATAGAAATGAGTGGAGACGATGTTCACCTGCGCATTCACTCCGCCTGCATTCGTGGCGGCCACAAACGTTGGCAGGTTATTTCGCGGGTCGCCTTCCCCAGAATCGAAATCGGAAAGCTCTAGGGCAGAAAACTTGATTGTGGGGTCCACCGTCAGCATCGCAGGTACGACAGCATCGTAGAGTTCCACGTACTGGCTCGGCGTCAGACCGTTGATGTTGTATTCGTTGAAGATGCCCCACCAAGTGATCTTGTTGCCGCTGGGTGACTTGAAAAGCTGCCCGCCCCAGGTGAAGCCGCCGGTGTTGTAGTACCTCACCAGGTTCGCGCTGTACTGAACGAAGTCATTCAGATGATTGGCGATGTCGAGCTGTCCCTGTGCGTTCTGCATGAAAACAGGCGCTACGGCTATTTGGAACTCCGGGCTGTGGTCTGCGGCACTCAGGATCGGCTGCACGACGGCGTCGAGCATAGTGAAATCCCAGTCGCTAGCATTTCCGGTATTTGCCGTCATCGGTACCGCCTGGGAAACGCCTTGTATTCGGATGTGCTGAGGGCCCAGAGTGGTCAGCGGCACAGTGCTTGGATAGTTTATGAAGAATTGGTAGTCCCACTCGGCGGGCTGAAAGGAAGTGGACATGAATTGCTGAAGCTTGCCATTCACGCCTTGATTTGTGTCGACGGAATTAGATACGGCGGCGGAAACGGCGACGAGCAGGGCGAGATTTTGACTCGCAGAGGAAGCGCCCGAGGTTGCGGTCACGTCCAGGCCGTACATGCCAGCGGGAGTGGCAGCGCTGCTGGTTAAAGTGATACTTCCGGCTGTGTTGCCGCTAGGTTGGGTGATTTGCGCGTTCGTGCCATTCGGCAGACCGTTCACTGTCACGGTGGCCGGGCTCGAACTCCCGGTGATGTTCACACCGATCATGGCAGGTGTTCCATTCTGCTGTGCCAGGACCGTGCTGTCGGATAGCGCGATGTTCAAAATTCCGTGCCGGCCGCCAGATGTGCCCGAGCCACTGTTGCACGCCGCACCCAGAAGACAAATCGCGGTGAGACAGCACAACGTTGCTCCGCGGCGAGCTAATCGATGGAGTGACATGCAGGTTCGCCCAAGCTTGGACGTACGTAGCGTCTCAAACCGATCTTCGATTTGGACGTCTATTTGGCGCATCGTACGCTCTTGCTGCTCCTCCAAACAATAAATATGCCAGACGAACATAAGTTGGCTATGCGATGTGCTGCGAAATTCCGCTAGCCGCCGCCTACGAACTGGACTATTTCGTAGCGGTCACCCGGGGTGATACGCGTTTCTGCCCACTGGGAATGCGGCAAAATATCGAGGTTGCGCTCGATGGCCACGCGGCGGCCTTCGAGCCCTAGTTCGCACAATAAATCCTTAACCGTGGCACCGTCTTGAGCTGGGCGATTCTCGCCGTTCACGGTAATTTGCATCGTTCCACTCATGGGGAAACCCCCTTTTTTGCCCACGCATTCGATGCTCGCGTTGCGATTGATCAATCAGGTCGCACGCGGCTTGCTACGCAGCGCGAAACGTAGTTTTCCGCGCACGATGCCATCGCTTTGGTCTTGCGTATGGTTTTCCAGAGCTTCAATCACCAGCGCGGCTTCGCCGGCGGCCAGCCGAGGCATGCTAAAGGTGATTTGCGCGGCACCCTCCGCGTTGGTCTCACTGGAATAACGTTCGGCGGTAGGAGCGCCTTCGATGTGGGCGACGACTTTCGCGCCGGGCTGCGGTTCGCCAGCGGCCGTAATTACAGCGACCTCAAGACAGGCTTGCTTGCCAGAGAGCCAGGTGCGAGCGTTGCGCAAATCCAGCTGCCAAGCCGCATCCGCGGTTTCAAGGTTGACCGGCGCCGCCGGCACCTGCGGAGGGATAAGGTGCAACGCGCCGGAGCGAATATCCTCAAGCGTCGAACGGTGCTGCTCGTCGAGGCGCAGGCGCAACGCTTCTTCGCGGTCGGGATTGAGAGGCACGAGGTCGTGATAATTGTTGGTGCGGCGATGCATGACGCGGCCCAGGTGATAAACGGTGGTGTCGATCAGCGCGGTGGCTACGCCGCGATCCTCGGTTTGCACATGATAGGAAGCGTCGCCGACCCGCACGTTCGAGTTGTGGCCGAATAGCATGAAGGTTTTTTCGCTTTCGTTCGTGTACCGTCAATTTCCAGAAAATGCTTATTTTGCCGAGGCATTTGACCGGATGCGCTCGAATCGCTATTATAACCCTTCGCCATGAGCGATTCCGGCATACAAGTCTACACTCCGCTTCTTTTACACCTGATCATTGCCGTATTTCTGGCGAGCGCGATCAGCGCGGCGAGCGTACTGGTGGGCTGGCGCCGTCCAAATCGCGCCAAGCAACAAGCGTATGAGTGCGGCATGGTGCCTACGGGCGATGCGCGGCAACCCTTTTCCGTGCGGTTTTACCTGGTGGCCATGGTTTTCATTTTGTTCGATGTGGAAGCCATTTTTCTGTATCCCTGGGCGTTTGTGTTCCGCGAATTGCGCTGGTACGGCTTCGGAGAAATGATGCTGTACATCGCGATATTGTTGGTCGGCTACATCTATCTTTGGAAAAAGGGCGCGCTGGACTGGCATACGTAAGCGCGCATTCTGTTCGGGAAAAGCACTCAAGACGTGAGCGAGAACACCAGTCAGAACGCTAATGTTGTGGTTGAGCACCTGCGCGCGTGGAATGGCGAAGTCATTGAGGACGTGATCGAATTTCGCGGCGAGACCACCGTGGTGGTGCCGCGGGAAATGCTGCGAGAAGCGGCGGCGCGCTGCCGGCAGCATGCGGAATTGCAGTACAACTTCTTGACGGACGCGACGTGCGTGGACCGCTTTCCGATGGAACCCCGCTTTGAAGTGAGTTACCACCTGGTTTCGATTCCCCGGCGCGAGCGCTTGCGCTTAAAAACAAAGCTTTCCGGAAGCGATCCGGTGATGGACTCGCTGGTGACGGTGTGGCCGGGAGCCAACTGGCTGGAACGCGAAATTTTCGATCTGTTTGGGATTCGCTTTACAGGCCATCCGGATTTGCGGCGCATCTTGCTGCCCGATGACTGGGAAGGTTATCCGCTGCGGCGCGACTTCCCGACACAAGGATTCCGCGACGTGCCTTCCACGTATATACCCGCGTTCAGGAAGCACGGCTCATGACCACCGTCGAAACCCCGGTAGGCGCAGCCAAAACCATGGTTTTAAACATGGGGCCGCAGCACCCCTCCACGCACGGCGTGTTGCGTATCGCGCTGGAACTGGATGGCGAAACGGTGGTGAAAGCGGTCCCGGATCTCGGCTATCTGCACACGGGCATCGAGAAATCCTGCGAAGACAAAACATATTCGCAAGCGATCACCCTGACGGACCGGATGGATTATCTGAATCCGCTGGGAAACAATTTGGTTTATTGCCTGGCAGTGGAGAAGTTGCTGGGCCTGGAAATTCCAAAGCGCGCGCAATACGTGCGCGTGATGCTGGTGGAATTGCAGCGCGTTTCATCGCACCTGGTGTGGCTGGGAACACACGCCATCGATCTGGGCGCCATGACTGTATTTCTTTACTGTTTTCGCGAGCGCGAAGAGATACTGAAAATTTTTGAGTTATTTTCCGGGCAGCGCATGATGACGAGTTACTTCCGCATCGGCGGCCTGGCGCTCGACCCCCCGGCGGGCTGGCGCGCGGCGGTCGAGAAATTCCTGAAGATGATGCCCAGTCGCGTGGACGATTACGAGATGCTGCTGACGAAAAACCGCATTTGGATGGGCCGCACGCAAGGCATCGGCTACATCTCCACGGAAGATGCGGTGGCCTTGAGCATGAGCGGGCCGACGCTGCGCGCTTCCGGCCTAGCCTACGACAATCGCAAACTGTTTCCCTATTCGAGCTACGAAGAATTTGAGTTTGAGGTTCCGACGCGCACGGATTCGGACTGCTTTGGGAGATACATGGTGCGCGTGGCGGAGATGCGCGAAAGCTTGAAGATCGTGCGCCAAGCCATGGCCAAGATCACGGATGATGGCCCGGTGCGCGCCGACGCCCCGGGCGTGGTGCCGCCGGAACGCGAAAAGATGAAGACGGAGATGGAAGCGCTCATCTATCACTTCAAAATTTTCACCGAGGGTTTTGCGCCGCCGCCCGGAGAGGCATTTGTGGCCGTGGAGTCGCCGCGCGGCGAATTAGGTTGCTTCGTGGCCAGCGATGGCTCGGCGAAGCCGCTGCGCGTGCACTTTCGCTCGCCCTCGTTCATTAATTTGCAGGCACTGCCGAAATTGATCGAGGGGCAGTTGATTTCGGATGTGATTGCGTGCATCGGGACGATTGATATTGTGCTGGGGGAAGTGGATCGGTGAGCTAAGAGCAGTGAAGGAAGTAAAGGACGAAACGCGGAGATCCACGTTAAAGAATATGGAACTTTCGACGCAGCTTGCGAGTAAGTTCGAGACGTTGCAGACCAGCTATCCGCTAAAGCGCAGCGCGCTGGTGCCGATGCTGCTGTATGCACAAGACGAATTTGGCTTTATCAGCGATGAGATGGTAGCGGAAATCGCGAAGCGCCTGGACTTGAACGAAGTGCAGGTGGAAGAAACGCTCGAGTATTATTCGATGCTGCATCGCAAGCCGTGGGGCAAGAATCATGTGCAGGTATGCACCAACGTGGCGTGCATGCTGCGCGGCGGGAACGAACTGCTGGACCGCGCCAAGAAGCGCCTCAATATCGGCAACAAACAAACGACTTCAGACGGAGTTTTTTCGCTAGAAGAAGTGGAGTGCATTGGCGCGTGCACTGGCGCCCCGGCGATGCAGGTGAACTACGATTATTACGAGAATCTGACGCCGCTGAAATTCGACCGCATCATCGAAACGCTGGATGCCGGGCGCAGGCCGGATTCCGAGCCGGTAACTTCCGGCGCGTTGCATCCACGCAGCCCGCTGGAAATTCCGCTGATCAGCAAGCGCTGGGGCATCCCGAACTCCCGCAAGATCGACACCTACATCCAGAACGAAGGGTATCAGGCGCTCGAAAAAGCGCTGAAGCAGATGACGCCCGAGCAGATCATCGAGGACGTGAAAAAATCCAACCTGCGCGGACGTGGCGGCGCGGGGTTTCCCACCGGAATGAAGTGGTCGTTTGTGCCCAAGGATTCGCCCAAGCCGAAATATTTAATTTGCAACGCGGATGAATCGGAGCCGGGCAGTTGCAAGGATCGCCCGCTGATGGAACTGGACCCGCACCAGCTGATCGAAGGCATGGTGATTTCCGGGCGAGCCTTCGGCGCGCACTTAGGATTTATCTATATCCGCGGCGAGTATCGCTACATCCTGGACATCATGGACATCGCTCTCAAGGAAGCGTATGAGCGCGGATACCTGGGCAAAAACATCCTCGGCACGGGATTTGATTTTGATGTGATTACGCACACTGGCGCGGGCGCCTATGAATGCGGCGAAGAATCCGCGCTGATGGAATCGCTGGAGGGCAAGCGCGGTTATCCGCGGATTAAGCCGCCCTTCCCCGCGGTGGTCGGACTGTACGGGTGCCCGACGGTCATTAACAATGCGGAGACGCTAAGCTCCGTGCCGGCGATTATCCGCATTGGCGGCGAAGTTTATGCGGGCCTGGGCACGCCGAAAAATGGCGGTACGCGCATGCTGTGCATCTCCGGGCACGTGGTTAAGCCGGGCGTTTACGAAGTGCCGCTCGGGCTCAACATGAAGAAGTTTATTTACGAAGTCGTGGGCGGCATTCCTGGCGGGAAGAAATTGAAAGCGGTGATTCCCGGGGGCAGCTCCTGCCCGTTCCTTTCGGCGGACGAAATCGATATCCCGATGGATTACGATGCGCTGGCCAAAGCCGGGTCGATGCTCGGCTCCGGCGGCATGGTGGTGATGGACGAAGACACCTGCATGGTGGATATGGCGCGCCGCGTGATGCATTTTTACTCGCATGAATCGTGCGGCTGGTGTATTCCGTGCCGCGAGGGCACGTCGTGGCTGACGAAGATGCTGGATCGTTTCCACGCCGGGTATGGGACACCGGCAGATATCACGAATGTTCTGGAATTGTCGAAGAATATGCTGGGCAGAACATTTTGCGCGCTCGGCGATGCGGCGGCGATGCCGACGATTAGCATCGTGGAGAAATGGCGCAACGAATTTGAGGACCATTTGCAGGGACGCTGCGCTTACAAGAATTCGGACGCATTGCTCGGGGCGAGATAACGGCGGAATTGCTTGCCACGCGGGCGCGGTCCGCCGCGGCGAGGCCCCTACAAAGACCGCACGCGGTGACAGGTTCGCGGGATCGACATTATGGCTGAGACGAAGACGGAACAGAAACTGGTGACGCTGAAGATCAATGGCGCGGACACGCAGGTGCCCGACGGCACGCTGGTGATCGAGGCCACGCGGCGCATCGGCACGGAAGTGCCGTCGTTTTGCTATTACCCAGGGCTCTCGCTGCAGGCTGCGTGCCGCATGTGTTTGGTGGAAGTCGAAAAAATGCCGAAGCTGCAGACCGCGTGCACTTTGGTGGCGACGGAAGGCATGGTGGTTAAGACCGATTCCGAACAGGTGCGCAACGCGCGCAAATACATGCTGGAATTTTTGCTGACCAATCACCCGCTGGATTGCCCGGTTTGCGATAAAGGCGGCGAGTGCGAATTGCAGGACATGGTCTTCCGCTACGGGGCCGATACCAGCCGGTTCGTCGAAGAAAAAATTCATCGCCCGGAAGAGAAATGGTCCGAGCTGGTTTATTACGATGCGCCGCGCTGCATTTTGTGTTTTCGCTGCGTGCGTGTGTGCGATGAAGGCATGGACGTAAAGGCGCTCGGCGTGGGCATGCGCGGCGCGAACAGCATCATCATTCCCAACCGCGAAGATCACCTGGAGTGCGAAGAGTGCGGGATGTGCATTGATATCTGTCCGGTGGGCGCGCTGACCAGTGGGACGTATCGCTACAAGACGCGGCCGTGGGAAATGCAATACGTCTCGACCATCTGCACGCACTGTTCGAATGGATGCAAAACCACGCTGAGCGTGCGCAATCACGAGATCATGCGCGCGAATAATCGCGACATGTCCGGCATCAATAGAGATTTTCTGTGCGTGAAGGGGCGTTTCGGTTTTGACTTCACGCAGCATCCCGAACGGGTGCGCCAGCCGCTGGTGCGCAAGGGTGACAAACTATATCCCGTGTCGTGGGAAGAAGCGGCGCAAACCGCGGCCGCGAAACTCAAGGCGGTTTATGACGCGGGCGGGAAAGACGCCATCGGATTTATCGGCTCCAATCGCACGTCGAACGAAGAAAATTATCTCTTCCAGCGCATGGCGCGGGCCACCTTTGGAACGAACAACGTCGATCATCATCGTACGGCAGATTTCACGGGTTTGGTGACGGCGCTTGGCGAGCGCGCATCCGACACCATGCTCACCATGGAGCAGTTGTACCAAACGAAGGCCGTTCTGCTGGTCGGCAATGATCCAACCAATCAGAATCCGCTGGTGGCCTGGCAGATTCGTTCGGCCATCCGGCACTTCGCGAGCAAGCTTTTCATTATTAATTCCGGCAAGATCAAGCTGGAGCGCAAAGCCACGCAATATGTGAAGGTGGGCGCGGGGCAGGAAGCCGCGTCGCTGCGCTGGCTGGCGCATGAAGAAGGACAGCTCGGGCATGAGCTCGTCGAGAAACTGGTGGCGCTGAAGGCTGCGCTGGAGCAGGAGCCGGAGGTTGCGATTGTTTTTGGCGCGGAAATTTCCGGTGCGGCGATTGCGCTGCTCACCGCGTTCGGCTCAAAGCTGCCGGGACGCGTGCAGTACATGGCGCTGGCGGATTACGCGAATTCGCGCGGGGCCGCGGACATGGGAGTGCTGCCGGATCGGCTGCCGGGTTACGCGTATGTGGATAACGCCCGGGCGCGAGGGGCGTTCGAGAAATTGTGGGGCGGGGTAATCCCGTCGAAAGCGGGAATGACGGCGCCACAGATGGTGGATGCGGCACAAGCGGGGAAATTGAAAGCGCTATATGTGATGGGCGCGAATCCGCTGGCGCATTTTGGCACGCTGGGATTTGGGCGCGGCAAAGCTGAGCTGCTGATTGTGCACGAAATGTTCATGACGGAGACCGCGAATCAAGCAGATATTGTTTTTCCCGCGGCGTCAGCGTACGAAAAAGACGGCACGGTGACCAACACTTCCGGCGAAATTCAGTTGCTGCACAAAGCGGCGGAAGTGATGGGCCCGCGGACGGATTTCGACTTGCTGCGCATCCTGTCGCACCAGCTGGAAAAATTGGAGCTGGGCAAAGCGTTCCATTACAAAACGCCTGCGACGGTGTTTGAGGAAATCCGCAAAGCGGTGCCGAGCTACAACGTGCAGGCGGCGGGCCTGCTCACGGGCGGCGCGGAGCCTTCGCGCGTACAGTTTTCGCGCAACGGGCACGGCGCGTACGATGTGCCCGCCGGGCTGATTCGCTCCGCGCAGGATACGTTATTTACCAGCGGCACCTTGGGCCGTTTCTGCACCATGATGGAATCTTTGCCGGAGGCCGAAGGCCAGCCGTGATCGACTTTTTATCCGCGTTCTTATCTGCGCATGCCGTGATCATCATCACGCTGATAAAAATTGTGCTGTTGCTTTTTATTGTGCTGACGGTGAACGCTTATTTGACGTGGTTCGAGCGCAAAGTCGTGGCGCATATGCAATCGCGCTGGGGGCCGCATCGCGTGGGTCCGCACGGATTGATGCAGCCGCTGGCCGATGGGCTGAAATTTTTGTTTAAAGAAGACGCCATGCCGGCGGGCGTGGATAAATTTGTTTATTTGCTGGCGCCGCTCCTGGCGCTGGGCTTGGCGCTCACTTCCATTGCGGTGATTCCGTTTGGGCCGAATCCCATCGTGCTGTTTGGCCATAACATTTGGCTGTACATCGCGAATCCCAGTATTGGATTGCTGGTACTTTTTGCGATCACCGCGCTGGGCGTTTACGGGGTGGCGCTGGCGGGGTGGTCGTCGAATAGCAAATATCCGCTACTCGGCGGGCTGCGCAGTTCGGCGCAAATGATCAGTTATGAGTTGGCGCTGACGCTATCGGTGGTTGGCGTACTGCTGATGGCCAACAGTTTTAATTTGACGGAAATTATCGATAAACAGTCGCATCCCGCGTGGGGCATCGGGCTGCTCGGCTGGAATATTGTTTCCGGTCCGTTCCCGCAAATTCTCGGATTTTTTTGCTTCTTTGTGGCGGCCATCGCGGAGACGAATCGCGTGCCTTTCGATTTGCCGGAAGCGGAATCGGAACTGGTCGCCGGTTTCCACACCGAATATTCCAGTTTCAAGTTTGCGATGTTTTTTATTGCGGAATACACCAGCATGATCACGGTGTCGTGCTTGTGCTCGATACTATTTTTTGGCGGCTGGCTATCGCCCTTTCCGCATTCCTGGACGTTTACGTTCTATTTGCCGTCGCTGCTGCTGATTCCCGCCGGAGTGTGGGTAATTTGGGATGGTGTTCGGTACGAAACGATCTGGGGAAAGCTGGTGCTTCCGGTGATCGGCGGGGTGCTGGCGATCATTGGTATCGCACTGGCGCTGCCGCAACTGCAATTCGTCAACGTTTTTATTCAAGGACCTTTCTGGCTGCTCGGCAAAATTCTGGTGTTTTTGTTCGTGTACGTGTGGATGCGCGGAACACTTCCGCGTTTTCGTTATGACCAGCTGATGTCCTTCGGCTGGAAATTGCTGCTGCCGGTATCCATCGTCAACGTGGTCCTTACGGCATTTTTTGTTTTGCTGCGGAGCAATCCATGAGCGCGCAGCTTCTTGTTTTTTTCGTTCTGGCGGCGCTGTCGGTGATCGGCGCGCTGGGCCTGATTTTTCAAAAGCATCCCATTCACAGTGCGCTGTCGTTGATCGTAGTGATGGTCGCGCTTGCAGGTTTGTATTTGCTCATGGGCGCCGAGTTCGTGGCTGCGGTACAAATTATTGTTTATGGCGGCGCGATCATGGTGCTCTTCGTCATCGTGATCATGCTGCTGAATGCCGGCCTCGAGGAACACACCAGCATTTCTAAGATGGCGGGTTTCCCCGGAATTTTGCTGGCGCTCGCACTGACCGGCTTCATAGCCGCAACCGTCGCCCGGTCAGCGGGTTCGTTTGCGCAAATCGCCGGTGATAACGGCAGGATTGCCGGCACGCTTTCTTCCACCCGCGACCTTTCCACTATGATTTTCAAAACGTTCGTGTATCCGTTTGAGCTGACCTCCTTCCTGATATTAATCGCCATTCTGGGCGCCATCGTTCTGGCGCATCGGGAGAAGAGTTAGCATGGTTCCCACCACCTACTACATCGCGCTGAGCGCCGTGTTGTTCGGTCTGGGCGTGCTCGCGTTCATTTTCAAACGCAACATCATCACTATCTTTATGTCCATCGAGCTCATGCTCAACGCTGTGAACCTGGCGTTTGTGGCTTTCAGTCAAGCTAGCGGCAATCTCGACGGGCAAGTTTTCGTATTGTTCGTCATCATTGTGGCGGCGGCGGAGGCCGCCGTGGGCCTGGGCATCGTCATTCTGATTGCGCGCAACCGGCAAACGCTCAACGTGGAACGCGTGGACCTGCTCAAACTCTAATGTCCAATTTTCCCATGCTCGATTATTTGTGGATCATACCGTTGCTGCCGCTGCTCGGTTCGGCGATCAACGGTTTGCTGGGCGCGAAGTGGCCGAATAAGTTCGTTAATGCCGTGGCCCTCGGCGCAACCGGACTTTCCTTTGCCTGCGCGCTCGAAGCTGTGCGCGAATTTTTTGCCTCCGGCCAAGCCTTCGTACATAAGGAATATTTCGACTGGATCGTGGTCCCGGATGTGGTGCACGGCGGTTCGCTCTTCCGCGCCGGCTTCGATTTGCAAATGGACCAGCTCACCGTGATCATGCTGATGGTGGTCACCGGCGTCGGCTTCCTGATTCACATCTATTCCACCGGATACATGGCACATGAAGGCGGCTATTACCGCTTCTTTTCCTATTTGAACCTGTTCATGTTTTTCATGCTCATTCTGATCCTGGCGGCAAATTATGTGCTGCTCTTCGTCGGCTGGGAGGGCGTCGGCCTCGCTAGCTATTTGCTGATCGGTTTTTATTTTCTGCGTAAGTCGGCAGCAGACGCGGGCAAGAAGGCCTTCATCGTCAACCGCATCGGTGATTTCGGCTTCATGCTCGGAATGTTTTTGCTGTTCCGTACTTTTCACACTTTAGATTTCGCGACATTATTCAACGCACAGCATGCCGCCGGATGGCCGCCGGATGCCATGGGCCATCTCGGCACCTTCACCATTGCCTGCTTATTGCTGTTCATGGGCGCTTGCGGTAAATCGGCGCAGCTTCCTTTGTATGTCTGGCTGCCGGACGCCATGGAAGGTCCCACGCCCGTCAGCGCCTTGATTCACGCCGCCACCATGGTGACGGCCGGCGTCTATGTTGTCGCGCGTTCACATATCCTCTTCACGCACGCCCCGATCGCGATGGTCGTCGTGGCCATCGTTGGATGCGCGACGGCGTTCTTCGCCGCCACCATTGGCCTGGTGCAGACGGATATCAAGAAGGTTTTGGCATATTCCACGGTCAGCCAACTCGGCTACATGTTTCTAGGCTGCGGCGTCGGAGCTTTCTCCGCGGGCATCTTTCATTTAATGACTCACGCCTTTTTCAAAGCGTTACTCTTTCTCGCGGCCGGCAGCGTGATTCACGCCATGGGCGGCGAACAAGACATGCTCAAAATGGGCGGCCTCAGCGAGAAAATCAAGTGGACTTACGCGACGATGCTGACGGCCACGCTGGCCATTGCCGGCATCCCTCCCCTCGCAGGCTTTTTCAGCAAGGACTCCATCCTGCTCAGCGCGTTTAACAGCGAGCACGGCGGTCGCATTTTGTACGGCCTGGGGCTTTTCACCGCGCTGCTGACCTCGTTTTATATGTTCCGGTTGATCTTTCTTACGTTCTTCGGCGAGGAACGTTACGACGAACATCACGTGCACGTACACGAATCGCCCTGGAGCATGCTTGGTCCGTTGGTGATTCTGGCGCTGCTTTCCATCGTCGGTGGCTGGCTCGCCGCGCCCGCGCTTTGGGGCGGGACGGATTATTTCACTTCATTTTTGGGCCCGGTCTTCGGCGCAGGAGAAGTTCCGCCCGGTTTCGATGAAGCCGCAGCGCAGCAGCTCGAGTGGATTTTGGCTGGTGTAGCCGTGGCCTCCGCGCTGATCGGCTTGGCCGTCGCCTATTGGCTGTATGTGAAGCAACCTGAAAAGCCCGCGAGCATCGCGAAGTCGGCGGGCCCGGTGTACACCACGCTTTGGAATAAATATTATGTAGACGAACTCTACGCTGCCGTAATCGTCGCCCCACTGATGTGGGTCTCGCGCAATATACTCTGGAAAGTCGTCGACGTAGACATCGTCGATGGCGCGGTGAACGGCATCGCGCACGGCGCCAGTGAAGTCGGCGACGCCAGCCGTCATACGCAATCCGGAAATACGCGCAGCTATGCCGTGTGGGTGGTGATCGGCGCGATCGTCATCATCGCGGTTGTCTTCTGGCCTTATCTCAAGCCCGTATCCATTGGGATGGTGCCCTGATGCTCCCGGGCCTGTTGAGCGTCCTGATTTTCTTCCCTGCCCTGGGCGCACTGGCGCTGTTATTGTTGCGCGGCGACGACCATGTCTGGATCCGCCGTCTAGCCATGACCATCTCCGTCATCGAATTTATTTTTTCGCTTGTGCTGCTAATGAAAGTCCCGCTGGACGCCCAAGGCTACTCGCTCGAAGAGTTTCACGGCTGGATTCACGTGCCGCCCATCAACTATCACGTCGGCGTAGATGGCCTCAGCCTATTTCTCGTAATCCTGTCAACTTTCCTCACGCCGATTTCAGTTCTTGCTTCCTGGTCCAGCATTCACCATCGCGTGAAGGAATTTTTCGTCATGCTCTTGATGCTGGAAGTCGGCGTGGTGGGCGTCTTTCTATCGCTCGATCTCTTTCTCTTCTTTCTCTTTTGGGAAGTGATGCTCATTCCCATGGCCTTTCTGATCGGCATTTGGGGCCACGAACGCCGCATATACGCGGCGGTGAAATTCGTGATTTACACCATGGCCGGCTCCATCCTGATGCTCGTGGGCATCATCTGGCTTTACAATGCCACCGGTACGTTCGATCTGCCGCGCATCCAGCAGATGCTCGCCGCGGGAACGCCGGCCCTTGAACCGCGCGCGGAGATGCTTTTGTTCCTGGCCTTCTTCGTCGCCTTTGCCATCAAAGTTCCGCTCTTCCCCCTGCACACCTGGCTGCCCGACGCGCACGTGGAAGCTCCCACCGCCGGATCCGTGATGCTCGCCGGTGTGCTGCTGAAAATGGGCACGTACGGCATGATGCGCTTCTGCCTGCCGCTCTTTCCAGACTCCGCGCATCGCGCCGCGCCGTGGGTCGCGGTGCTGGCCATCATCGGCATCATTTACGGCGCGCTCGTCGCGCTGGTCCAGCCCAATCTCAAAAAATTGGTGGCCTATTCGTCCGTAAGCCATCTGGGCTTCGTGGTCCTGGGCATTTTCGCTTTTCAGAATATTTCCATGCAGGGCGCGAGTTATCAGATGCTCGCCCATGGCATATCGACCGGAGCGCTATTTTTGCTAGTTGGCATGCTCTACGACCGCAAGCACACCTTTGAAATCAGCGAGTATGGCGGCGTGGCCACGCCCATGCCGAAACTGGCCGCATTCTTCCTCTTCGCCGCTCTCTCTTCTCTGGGCTTGCCAATGCTAAATGGCTTCGTCGGTGAGTACCTGATCCTGCTGGGCACGTATCTGCACCATTGGCAGTGGGCGTCGTGGGCCGCGCTCGGCGTGATTCTTTCCGCGTGCTACCTGCTGTGGTCCTATCAACGCGTATTCTTCGGCGAAATCACGCACGAGAAAAACAAGAGCCTGCCGGATACTTCCTCCCGCGAACGCGCGATCTTGATCTCCATGGCCATTGTGATCCTGTGGATGGGTCTCGGCTCGTCCTTCATCACGCGCCGCACCGCGCAAGCTTCGCAAACGATCATCGACGACGTAAATCCGCAGCGCCTCTATGAAGGTGCCGCGCCACCATCTCCCGCCGTTTCACCTTCCAGCGAGGGTTCGCGCGTAGGTGTCGACGCTAGCACTGTCGTCATCACTCCCAAACTGCTCAAGAAGATTTCTCTGGAAAGGCGCGTAAGCCGCTAGATGCTCTCCAGCTTTCCAACTGCCGAAGATACCTACCGCGTGTTGCCGGAATTGGTCTGGTGCGGATTCGGCACGCTGCTCATGTTGTTGCAGCCCTTTATCAAGAGCCGCCAATTTTTCACCGCCGTGGCCGCAATCGCAGCTCTGCTTGGCACAGGTCTCGCGGTCGTGGCTGGAGCTTTTCCCGGCCCAGGTTTTGGAGGACTGATTGAGTCCGACGGCTTTAGCGTATTTTTCCACCTGCTCGTTGGCGTCGTGGCCTTCCTGGTGGTGCTGGCCGCCGGACCCTACCTCGATCGCGAAAATTTACAAGCTCCGGAATTCTATGCGCTGCTGCTTTTTGCCACCGCCGGAATGGGTGTGCTGGCAGGCGCGCAGGAACTGCTGACCGCTTTCATCGGCCTGGAGATGAGCTCCATCGCCAGTTACGTCCTAGCTGGCTATCGCCGCGACTCGCTGAAGTCCGGCGAATCTGCGATGAAATATTTCCTGCTGGGCTCCTTCGCCACCGCTTTCTTTTTGTACGGCATCGCCATGGTCTACGGCGCCACGGGCACCACCCTGCTCGACCAGATGGGTGGCGCCGACGCGCACAGCAACCTTCTGAAACTGGGCCTCGCGATGATTCTGATCGGCCTCGGCTTCAAAGTGGCCGCGGCTCCATTTCAAATCTGGACGCCCGACGTTTACGAGGGCGCGCCCACGCCGGTCACCGCGTTATTTTCCGCCGGACCGAAGGCCGCCGCCTTTGCTCTGCTGCTGCGGATTTTTGCTACGGTGCCCGCGGCTACGCATTTATGGTTCTGGGCCTTCTGGATCCTCGCCGTGCTCACCATGTTCGCCGGCAACCTCGGCGCGCTGGTGCAAACCAACGTTAAGCGCCTCCTGGCTTACAGCTCCATCGCCCACGCGGGCTATATCCTCGTGGCGTTCGCCGCCGTCACGTACATGACGCCGAACTTGAACGAGGGTGGCAGCCCGGCCTTTGCCGCCGTGCTTTTCTATCTGGTGAGCTACGCGTTGGTAAAAATCGGCGCATTCACCATCGTCTCGCAAATCGGCGGCGTCGGCGAAAAGCATCTGTCCATCGAAGACTATGCCGGCCTAGGACAGCGCCAGCCCGTAGTAGCCGCCACGCTCAGCCTGTTTCTGCTCTCCCTGCTGGGCCTGCCCATAACTGCCGGATTTTTCGGTAAGCTCTACATTTTCAAAGCCGCCGTCGATTCTCACCTGATCTGGCTCGCCGTAATCATGGCCATCAACAGCGTAATCGGCGCCTATTACTATTTCCGCCTCATCGTCCTCATGTATATGCGCGAACCCAGCGAGGAAATCGCCGCCGCCCCACTGGTCCGGTTCCCCGCCACGATCGTGCTGGTGTTGCTGATCACCGCCATCAGCACCGTCTACCTCGGCCTATTCCCCAACCAAATGCTAAATTTCATCCTGCAACCCACGCTCATCGGCGGCCTGCACTAGCATTTGTTCTGACGGGCGTCTTTCGCGTCATTGTCTACATCTCCGCTTCCGGCAATAAAAAAAGCCCGGAAGCAAGCTTCCGGGCCTTAGCGATTCCCTTGAAGAAAATCTACGTCTTCAGCGCCAGCATCGCCAGCGTGAACAGCACCAGCGTCTCCACGAACACGAGACCCAGAATCATGGCCGCGCGAATCGATCCCGCAGCTCCAGGGTTTCGCGCCATGCCTTCGCAAGCTGCCGAGGCGATGCGGCCCTGTCCCAAACCGCAACCGAACGCCGCGACGCCCATGCCCAGGGCCACCGCAAGCGCCGTCAGTCCTTTCCCACCACCCCCCGCCACAGGCTCTGCCTGTGCGAATGCCGCCGGGGCAACCAACAAAACGCCCGCAAGGGCGCTCATCACATACATCGCTTTCTTCATTACTGCCTCCTTATGGATTGCCGCCAGGAGGTGGTTCCCGGACACCGTGCAGCCGGGCTCACGCTGGAGCAGCAATTTGCCGGCGACCTCCCTCCGGCAAAACTTGAATTAGTGCTCGTCCCCGGTGGCCAAGCCGAGGTAAACCGCTGGAAGCACAGTAAAAACGTAAGCTTGCACCACGGAAACGAAGATGTGTAACCCGATAAAAAGGATCGGGAACAAGGCGGGAAAAACGCCCAGGATCACGCCAAGAATCGGCGATTTCGACCACCCAAAGGCCACGCCTCCGCTTAGCAGGCCCAGGAAGATCACGTATATCAGATCGCTGGCGAACATGTTGGCCCATAAGCGCACCGTCAACGAAAGCAAGCGCGCGGTGGTGCTAATGATCTCTACGGGAAAGAGCAAAATGGCCAGCGCCCAGGCTCCGGGGCTTTTCGGTGAACCGGCAAACGTTCCGAGGTAGCCGATGACCCCATGTTTCCGCACGCCATGATAATTGAAATAAAGAAAGGTCAGCACCGCGCACGAAAGCGGGACCGTGACAATTCCTGTGGGCGCGGTGAGAAATGGGAACATGCCGAACAAATTCGCGATCAAAATGAAAATCGCGATGGAACCCACCCACGCGACGTATCTCGACCCATCGTGTCCGACGTTTTCCTCCAGCAAATCGCGAATCCCGAATCCCATCGGATTGGTGATTAGCAATTCCGCGATTTGCTGCAAGGCGCCCGGGCGCTCCACGGAGAGCTGCGCGCGGAGAATCAGCGCCGCAATCACACCCACCACGACCACCAGCAAGGCCATAACGACGTGTTGCGGAATGGGCTCGCTCGCGTGACGGGGCTGGATATGCAACCAGTTGAGCAGCACCATCGCATATTGGCCGAGATATTGGTTGGCGACGCGCGTTACCCAGCTTACGTGATGTTCCATCGAATGGGTGACTCCGCCCGAGCGGCGCCCGCGCATTAAGTCGCGGGGCGCAAGATTTCATACACACTAGCCGCGATCGCCGCGGCTCCCAGAGCACACAACCCCACAATCAGGCTGCCAAGGGGAACGTGCAGATAAACAAAAATAACATACACGCACAGGCCTATCAAGGCGTAGCGGAACAGCGCGGTAAAGTAAGTGGCTAGCGGAACCTGTGGCTTCGGGCGGCCCTCCTGTTCCATGGCAGCGAAGACTAGAGCATCCAGTCCGCGCCCGAGCCAGCGGAAATTGAGCCAGCCCAGGACCGCTCCTATCGCAATACCTGTGGCCCAGGTCGCGCGGCCGGCAAACAAAAACGATAACGCCACAGCTGCGCCAATCGCCAGGGTCAACCAGGAGATGCGCCGCTCCGTCTGCGCTCCGGAAATTAGCGTAGCGTTTGCGGCAAGCCCGGAATCAGGCGGACTTTCCGCCATCTGCGCCCCCCGGCAGACGTCGCAGAATTTCGCGTATGCCCCCAACAAATCCCAGCGCGCCGAACACGAACATTAAAATTGGCTTCGTATGTAGCCAGCGGTCGAGAAAATAACCGAGGGCCGCGCCCAGCGCGATCGTACCCACCAGAACGAACGGTAACTCCAACCCCAACACTCCCTGACTCGTGACCTGTCTGGCAGTTTGCCGAGCCTTGGCGTTCGCCGCCGAAGACGCTGGGTCGGAGTTCGGCCTATCCTCGAGCGACATGAATCGTCATTCCTCGCGGCTCTCAGCATACAATCGCGGGAGTGCGGGAACAAAGTTTTTGCAGCTTTTTGTAACGGGGGCTTAGTCCCTGCCAGATTTTTCCTCGGTCCCTGCGTTTCCCTTCCTATCTCCGCCTCGAATCATTCAACTCACTTCTCAAACAACAATTCTGAAGCCCGTTGCGTAGCCTTGACCACCGCCTTAATCAGCGTGACACGCAGCTTCCCTTCCTCGAGTTCCATAATCCCGTCAATCGTGCATCCCGCCGGTGTCGTCACCGCATCCTTCAACTGCGCCGGATGTTCCCCCGTCTCCAGCACCACGCTGGCCGCGCCTTTCATCGTCTGCGCCGCCAGCAGCGTAGAAATATCCCGCGGCAGGCCCACCTTCACCCCTGCCTCCGCCAGCGACTCCAAAATGATATACGCAAACGCCGGCCCGCTCGCGGAAAGCCCCGTCACCGCGTCCATATTCTTCTCGTCCACCACCACCGTGCGCCCCACCGCATCGAACATCGCCTGGGCGGTCTCCAGATGCTCGCGTCCCGCATGCGCCCCGCGGCAAATTCCCGTCATGCCACAACCGACCGTCGCCGGGGTGTTCGGCATCGCGCGCACCACCGGCACTTTTGGCCCCGCGTGTTGTTCGATATAGCTCGTGGGCACTGACGCCGCCACCGAAATCACCAGCGTCTTCGCTCCCAACTCCGGCGCAATCTCCTTCAACACTTCCCCGACAACCTGCGGCTTCACACCCAGCAGCACAATGTCCGCGCCGCGCACCGCCTTGCGATTCTCTGTCGTAACCTCAATCCCCAACTCCTTCGCCAGCTTCTCCGCTTTCTCCGCGTGCTTCACCGTCGCCGAAACGTTCTTCGCCGGAAAAAGCCCTTGCCGAAGATACGCCCGCAGCAAAATCCCGCCAAGTTTTCCCGTGCCGAGAACCGCCAGTTTCTTGTCGGAGAATTTTTTCGTCATGGTGCAAACATTGTTAACGCGAACCGCCGCCCGGTCAATCCAAGTTTCACAAATACGGCCCGCCACCCCGGATTATCGCCGGAGCACACCTCTCGCCCGGTCGCGCCCTGCCGCGCCGCAGCAGTGTCACAATGTGCTTGAGTCCCATGCCCCTCTCCACCAATACAGCCGCAGCGGGCGAGGCCTCGGGCGCCTTGTCCCGTCCCACGGGATTCCTCGGCGCCGTCTACTCCATCATCTCCTTCTTCCTCGAAGAAGGCATCAACGCCTGGGTTCTTGTCACCGGCAAGCGCATTCGCAACGGCGATGAGCCGTGGCTCGGCGCCCCGCTCGGAGAAAAAGGCCGCATCGGCACCGCCATCTACGAACGCATTGCGCAAACCGAAAAGCTCTTGTCGCGCGTTCCTGTCGCCGCCGGCCTCATCCCGGACTTCGACGTTCTTCGCGGCCCGACGTTCGATCCCTCGGCGATTCACGGCCAAATTCGTCATTTCTACGAGCACGCCGCGCAATATCACCTCGACGTCTGGACCGAAGTCTCTCTCGCCGGTCGCTTCTTCCTCTGGCTGCTGGTTGAGTTCATCAGCCGTCGCATGGATCAGCTTAACTTCCCCATTTCCTCGCTCGAAGTCGCCCGCGGCATAAGCAGCCAAATCGTCCAGCTCCTCGACGCGCAAACCAACGAACTCAAATACACGGGCTGGCTCCGCCGGCTGAAATCCTCCGGCCACGTCATCTACGCCGGCCTGTATTCCACCGTCCGCGTGCCCGGCGAGGAAAATCCATGTGTGAAAGTTACGTTCCCTTGCCGCGGCACCGCAAACGTCTATCTCGCTCCCGTGCAACACCGCGACGGCTCGTTTGGCCTCGACTCCTCCGGCTCCGCTTTCGGTCGTTCCGGCTTCTACCGCATCGTCGCGAGCGGCGCTGATCACCGCCGCGTGCGCTACGTCAAGACGTTGCACGAGCTTTTCCACGTCTACGTCGATCCCGAGGGCGTTCTCCGCACCGACCACAACATCTCCTTCCTGGGTATCACCATCATCCGGCTCCACTACAAAATGATCCTCCTGGCCGCGCATCCGGGAGCGCACGAAGCGACGCACCCGGCCCTCACCACCGTTCAAAAATAATCAGATTGTCTTGGATTCTTTGTTCGCGAAACCGGTAGAAGCGCCTTCAGTCGTGCCGCGCCCCGCGCAACACATGCACCGCATGCGGCAACAAGTGCGCAATCGCATCGAGCGACTCCGCCGCGCCCTTGGGACTCCCCGGAAGATTCACGACAATCGTCTGTCCAACAACTCCGGCCACCGCACGCGAAAGCACCGCTGTGGCGATTTTCTCCCGGCCTGCCCGCCGCATCTCTTCCCCAATCCCAGGAATCAAACGCTCCGCAATAGCCTGTGTAGCCTCCGGAGTATTATCTCGCGGCCCCAGCCCCGTCCCGCCAGTCGTCAAAATGACGTCGACGCGATGCGTGTTCGCCAATGCGCGCAACTCCGTCGTCAAACTCGAAAGCTCATCTGAAAAAATGTGCGTGGAAATAACTTCCCATCCCAACCCGCGACACCCGGCCACCACCGCGGGCCCCGACGCATCGTCGCGCTGGCCTTTAGCGACCGTGTCGCTCACGGTGACGACCGCAACACGCATTAGCTCGAAATGCGCCCCCGCGGATTCGCGTTGCTCACTGCGCACCCACCGTGTCCGCGCTATGCTGGCTAGCCTCATCCAGCAAACGCATCGCTTCCATCAGCAAGCCAGTGGTGTTGCGCGTGGTCGTGGTGCGATCCGAAGCGTTCCCGGCGCTAAAATCGATCTCAAATGCTCCAGCCGTCCACAGCAGCACCTTATAAACCGCCTCGTCCCCTTCCAGGGTTGCCGTCCTTGCGTCGCGACACTGCCCGCCCGCGAAGTAAAGTTCCGCTTCCCCTTCCTCATTGGCCACCACCAGCCGGCACGACTTCTGTCCCATTTCCAGCGACTGCATCAGGTCGATCATGCTCATCTCTTCCAGCCGCCCTTGAATGACACCCGGCCGCGAAGCCTGCTTTTGCAATTTCTCCAGATGCAGCCGATCGATAACTTTCTTCGTCACCCGCACCAAATCCTTAACCAAGAAAGGTTTGGTAATGAACTCTTCCACGCCGTCAATCATCGGCCGCAAACGTTCCTCGATGTCCGCCCGGCTAGCCATGAATAAAAATGGGATGTGCCGCGTGGCCTCGCGCCCGCGCAATTTTTCGAACAGCTGGCGCCCGTCCAGTCCCGGCATTTTGTAATCGCAGAGTATTGCGTCCGGCGGATCGTCAATCACGCGCAACAGCGCATCCGCTCCATCCGCGGCTATCGCCACTTCACAACACCCCTCCAGGCCCTTCCGAATCAGCTCGCGCACCAGCGGATTATCGTCCGCCACCAGCAGCGTGATGCTCTTCGAGACCGCGCTCATCGCCCGCGCCTTCCGGCAGCCCGGCCGCGCGCCAGTTTCCCGCCGCGCAGGTAATCGCCACTCTTTCCGCCACTCTTTTCCAACAGCGCTATGTCCGTGATTTCCATGCTTTTATCGAGGGCCTTGCACATGTCGTAGACCGTGAGGGCGGCCGCGCTGACAGCCACTAACGCTTCCATCTCCACCCCGGTCTGGGCTGCCGTTGTGACGCTGGAATGCAGCGCAACGCCATTCTGGCATAGCCGTGCAGTCACATCAATGTGCGTCAGCGGCAGTGGATGACAAAGAGGTATCCACTCCGCGGTCCGCTTGCAAGCCGCTATCCCCGCAATCCGCGCCACCTCCAGCGGATCTCCCTTGGGATTTTTCAATTCGCGCACCGCCCGCACAACTGCGGGCTTCATCTTTACAAACGCCTGCGCTCGCGCCGTCCGCGCCGTCACCTCTTTTAGCGAAACATCCACCATGGCGATCTGCCCGCTTCGTGAATAGTGCGATAGTTTCTGCGCCCTTTGCCCTTTCTGCACCTTCTTTGTCATCGCGCTACGCCACTCACACCACATCCTTGCGCAGCAGAATCGGCACGCTAGCCCCCGCCGGCACGTGAGAAAGTTCCGGCGCCACCACCACAAAACAATTTGCCTTCGCCATCGCCGCAAGATCCCCGGATCCCTGCCAGCGCAACGTCTTCACCTGCCCAACTTCAATCGTTCCCGCCCGGTCATTGTTCGAGTTCCCGGCCCCATCCGGCCACGCCACGCAAGCCGGCAAAAAATGTGTCATCCCCGCCTTCTCATTCAAATCCTCCGCGAGCGTCGCGTGCACAAACGGCAACGCCCGCGCCGCCGCTCCACTCCGTAGATCCATCGCCGGCACCACGAAAAGTTCAAACGTCACCATCGTTGACAACGGATTCCCCGGCAATCCAAACACCGCTTTACCCTGGCACATCGCAAACACCGCGGGTTTCCCAGGTCGAATCGCCACGGCATCGAAAAAAATCTCCGCGTTCATCTCCGCCAAAACCTTCTCCACCAAATCGTATTTCCCCATGGACACGCCGCCGGACAAAATCAAAATATCCTCTCGCAGTCCCAGCGAAATCTTGTCCCGTAAATCCGCTTCACGATCCGCCGCCGTCGCAATCAACACCGGCTCGCCCCCTGCCAACCGCACCTGCGCCATCAACGAAACCGCATTGCTATTGCGAATCTCAAATGGCCCGGGAATCTGCCCCACAGGCACAATCTCATCCCCAGTAGACAAAATCGCCACCCGCGGCCTCTTCGCGCACCGCAACTCCCCCGCCCCGACCTGCGCCGCCAGCGCCATCTCCGCATACCCAACGCGCGTCCCAGCACGCAGCACCACCTGCCCCGCACGCGCCTCGCTCCCCCGCCGCACGATATTCAGCCCCACATGCGCGCTCCGCGTAAACCGCACCGCTTCCCCGTCCCGTTGCGTGTACTCGATCATCACCACCGCGTCGGCACCCGCCGGCATCCCCGCCCCGGTCATAATCTGCAAACACTCCCCAACTGCCCCCACCGGCGGCGGCGTATCCCCGGCCTTAATCTCTCCCGCACACACCAGCGTAGCCCCCTCACGAGCCTCCCCGGCCCGCACCGCATACCCATCCCGCATAGCCCGATCAAACGGCGGATAATCTCGGTCGGTCTTCACATCTTGCGCGAGCACTCGCCCAAATGCCGACGTCAAAGCGACGCCCTCCGCCGAAGGCTCCGCCAAATCCTTTCTAAGCTGTTCAATGATGTTGTGCCGCGCCTGCGAGTAGCTGATCATGGAAGCCGTTGTCGTGGCGGGTCTTCAGGCCCATCCTTTTGACTTTGCAGCGGCGCCACGTGCTCGCCCCGGCAGGGGCGGCGGGCGCCTCCCTTTTTGTAGACGCGGATCTTCAGATCCGCCTCCGCTTCTTTGAATTCAATTCTTTCGTTATTTCGTTACTTCTAACTTCCTTGCCTATTTTTCACAGCCACCTCGCCAGAAGCGTTCCCTCCGGCACAATGGTTGCATTCCTCTCCGGCCCCGTGGAAATCATCCCAATCTCCACCTGCAAAAAATCCGCAATAAATCTCAAATAATCTGTCGCCGCTCCGGGAAGCTTCGCCCCGTCCTTCACCCCATATGTGGAAGCATCGCTCCACCCAGGCAAGGTCTTGTATTCCGGCGTCACCCGCTCATACTCCTCCGCCAGCGCCGGCATTTCCTTCAACTCCGTCCCCTTATACTTGTACCCCACGCAAATTTGTATCTCCCGCTGCGTATCAAACACATCCAGCTTCGTAATTACCAGCGAATCAATCCCATTGATCATTTTTGCATACCGTAGCATCGCCAAATCCAGCCAGCCACATCTCCGCGGCCTCCCGGTCACCGCCCCAAACTCCTTCCCCCGCTTGCGCAACTCCGCAGCATCCAAATCCGGCATCTCGGTAGGAAATGGCCCGCTACCCACCCGGGTGGTATAGGCCTTGGAAATTCCCAGCACATGCTTAATCTTGGTAGGAGGCACGCCCACCCCAGTGGTAGCCCCGCCGGAAATCGCGCTGGACGACGTCACAAACGGATACGTCCCATGATCAATATCCAGCATGGTCCCTTGCGCGCCCTCAAACAAAACCGACTTCCCCGTATCCAAAGCGTGATTCACCATCTCCGCCGTATCGCAAATATAATCTCGAATTTTCTCCCCAGCCTTCAGCGTTTCTTCCACCTCATGCGAAAAATCAATGTCCGCTCCGTACGCCCCCTTGGCCAACCGATTCTTTTCCGCCACCACATGCGCCGCCTTCTTCCGAAACAATTCCGGCTCCAGCAAATCGCACATGCGCAATCCGCGCCGCGCCATCTTATCTTCGTAAGCCGGCCCAATTCCCCGCGACGTCGTCCCAATCTTGTCCGCCCCACGCGCTACTTCCGCCGCCTTATCCAGTTCGCGATGGTACGGAAAAATCAAATGGGCCCGATTGCTGATGTGCAACCGCCCCTTAACGCTGATCCCCGCCTTCGCGAGCGTCTCAATCTCCGTCACCAACGCCGCAGGATCCACCACCACCCCGGTACCAATCACCGCCTGCCGCCCAGGCCGCAAAATCCCGCAAGGAATCAACTGCAATACATATTTTTTCTCGCCAATAATGACGGTATGCCCAGCGTTGTGCCCTCCAGCCACGCGCGCGATGTAATCAAACGAACCGGCAAGGTAATCCACCACCTTGCCCTTGCCCTCGTCTCCCCACTGCGCCCCCACCACGGCCACAGATTTCATACCTAACTCTCTCCTGTTATTCGTAACAAGGTATTCGTAACAAGTTGGAGTAACGGCCGGCTTTAGTCCCGGCCCCTGATCCGGCATTTGTTCCGGAGCTCTTTCCGGGCCTTGTCCCTGTTTTTGTTCCGGTTCTTGTAGACGTCGGGCTTTAGCCCGGCATGGCCCGCCACTTTGCGTCTTTGGCAAACGGCGAGTCACTCCTTAGTAGCACAGGCATTCCTGCCTGTGCGCCTTTGCGCTCCCTACGAATGTCTATCTGAGTACCCAACGACCAAGCGCACTCAACGCAAAACTTTATCCGAAAACCAACTCCGCATCGTACCGCCGCCCCCAGCCCAACGCAAGCAAACCGCGGTCTCGTGCTGGCGCGTCTTAGACCCATCCTTTTGACTTTTACGTCATTAAATAGGAACCAGCTCTCAACGCACCCAGACTTAGCTGTATTAGACTTTGCGCCGATCAGCAGGCTTTCACCTAAGAGCGTGTCAATGGTCACCTGCCGCTTTGGCCGCGTCGCCGATCGCTGTGGCAGAGGGGCGCCGGAGGCGCGCCACGATTTAGCCAGCGTGCAAGCGCTGGGTGTTGCTGGGGCGTGGCGACGTGAGCCTACACTTCGCGGTAACGAAAACAATCCACCAAATGGTCGTTCACCATGCCAGTCGCCTGCATGAACGCATAACAAATCGTCGACCCCACAAACCGAAACCCCCGCTTCTGTAAATCCTTGCTCAGCGCGTCCGATTCCGCGGTCTTCGCCGGCAGCCCGCCATGCACTTTCCAAGCGTTGCGCTTCGGCCTGCCGCCGACAAACCGCCAAACATAAGCGTCAAACGACCCAAACTCTCGCTGCACCGCAAGAAACGCCTTGGCGTTAGCAATGGTCGCCGCAACCTTCAACCGGTTGCGAATAATTCCCGGATCGGCGAGCAAGGCTTTCACTTTTTTCGCGTCGTAGCACGACACAATCGTCGGATCGAAACCATCGAACACTTCGCGATAGCGCGCACGCTTCTTGAGCACCGTCTCCCAGCTCAGTCCGGCCTGCGCGCCTTCGAGAATCAGCATCTCAAACAAGCGCTGATCATCGTGCAAGGGCACGCCCCATTCCTCATCGTGATAAGGAATATTCAGCTCGCTGGTGGCCCAATGGCATCGCTTCACCATCTCCGCATTGCGCTTAGCCCTAGCCATCTAAACCTTTCGCGCCACATACGTGCTTACACCGTACCGCTTCACCAGCATTTGCGCCGCCTCAATCACCGGCCACAGCATCCTGTCGATCACCGATACCGGCGAATACGCCGCATATTTCAAGCAGGTCACCAACCCACTACGCAGCCCACGCAGCCGCCGAAACTCCTTGCTCGTCAGCGGCACATTCTCGTAGCGATATTCCCTGCCCAGCAGCCGCGTGCGCACCATATAACCCAGCCAATTGTTCGGCGCTAGCTTGTAAATACCGCGGCCGTTGTCTTCCGTTTCGAGCCGCAATCCGTTCTTCTCGAGGTATTGCCGCACCGTCTCACGCGTAAAAAAGTAAATGTGCCTCGGAACGTCTTCACAGAAAAGACGGCGCGAAGCGACACTCACGAAATTGGGCACCAGAAAGACAAACAGCCCGTTTTTTTTTAATACCGCGGACGCCTTGCGAAAATAAGCCATCGGATCGTGCACGTGCTCCAGCACCGCCCAGGCAGTAACCGCATCGTATCTCGGCTCGCTTGCGGAAATATTTTGAAACTCCTCGGTGTGCACCTGGAAATCTTTTATCGTCTCCGCCACGCCCGAAATCTCGACGCCTTCCACCTCCCAGCCGCGCGACGCCATAAACCGCGGGAACGCGCCATCCGCGCAGCCGACATCCAGCAGCCTTTTGGCGCCGTCACGCCTTTCGATGGACTTCAAGTAACCGGCTTCCCTGCTGAACCGCCTCTTCATGTAACGCGTATTGCTTTTTGTCGGCTCATTGCGAAAATACTCGGCGGGATAATATTTCTGCATTTCCACAATCGTCGGCCGTGGATTCAAAAATCCCAGTCCGCAACGATTGCACTCCACGACCGTGAAAAACTCTTCGCGAAAATAAAGCCGGTCCGGCATGGAGTACACCGCCGAATATTCTCGCGAGCCGCACAGATTACAAGCCACCGTCTCCAAGCCGTCCCCTTGAGCGGGCTTTTCGCCGCCGCCGAATCGTACAAAATTCCGCGTCAACTAGCGCACAAATTGCGCGCACCATCATACAAAAAACACAAAAGGCGTGTCGCACCGCGCGCAACACGCCTTCGCCAATCTGCGGCTGAATTTAAACCCTGAATCTAAACAAGGTGCTTGTCGACCGCCTTGGTGATCTGGTCCTTGGGCACCGCGCCCACAATCTGCTCCACCACTTGCCCGTTCTTGAACAGCAGCAGCGTGGGTATGCCCTGCACGCGGTAACGACCCGCGGAGTTCATCGCTTCATCGACGTTGAGCTTCATAACTTTGAGCTTGCCGGTGTAGTCGTTGGCAATCTCCGCCACCGTGGGCGCCAGCATGTGGCACGGGCGGCACCACTCCGCCCAGAAATCCACGAGCACTGGCTGCGTGGCGCTGGCGGTCAAAACTTCGGCTTCAAAATTTCCATCTGTTACGGTTGTGATATTGTCTGCCATGTTCTTTGTCTTCAGCGAGTTATACCAGACCTCGCCGCCTCTCCCTCTCGACTCTATGAATTAGATGATGGCGCTACCTTTTGGGTTCTCCCGCTGCGCGCTTCTCTTGCTGGCAAAGTGCGCACATCCGGAACGGCTTGCCCGGGATGCCGTTGGCTCCAGGCAAGTTCGTACAGTTTAGCGTATTCTCTCCCAGGTTTATCCCAGGAAAAATCCTTGGCCATGCCGTTCAACTGAATACGTTTCCAGATGCGCTCGCCGATAAAATGTTGCAGCGCTTGGCGCACCGCGAACATCATCGCCGCTCCGGAGTATTCCGCGAACTTAAAGCCTGTCCCGGTGCCGTGCTCCAGGTCGAACCGTTCGATCGTATCATCCAGGCCGCCGGTGGCCCGCACGATCGGCACCGTACCATACTTCAAACTGTAAATCTGATTCAAGCCGCACGGCTCATAGCGCGACGGCATCAGGAACATATCCGCGCCAGCCTCAATCTTGTGCGCCAAAACATTATCGTAAGCGATGCGCGCGCCCACGCGGCCGGGAAACGCTGCCGCCAGCGTCTGGAATAATTCCTCGTAGCGCCGCTCGCCGGAGCCCAGCACCACCAGCGACAGTTCTTCGCGCAGCAATTCCATCGCGCGCTCGGCGATTAAATCGAATCCTTTTTGATCCGCAAAGCGCGAAACGATGCCGATCAGCGGCCGCGCCGCGTGCTCCGGCGCGATCCCGAAGATCTGCATCAGGTCGGACTTGCATGCCTGCTTGCCCGCTAAATTCTTCAGCGAATAATTCGCCGCGATGGACGTATCGGTCGCGGGATCCCAAGCCGCGTAGTCTACGCCGTTCAGGATGCCGACCAGACGGTCGCCGCGGCCCCGGGCCACACCGTCCAAACCGTAACCAAACTCCGGCGTCTGAATTTCCTGCGCGTACTTGCGGCTTACGGTGGTTAAATAATCCGAATACACAATTCCGGCTTTCAAATAATTGACGCTGCCAAAATATTCCAGGCCTCCGGGATGAAACGTACCCGCCGGAATTCCCGCGCGCGCGATTGCTTCGCGCCCAAAAATGCCCTGATAGCCCATATTGTGAATGGTGAAAATCACCGGCACATCTTTCACCAGCGGATCGTCCGCGTAGGAAGTGCGCAGCAACGCGGGAAGCAAGCCGGTCTGCCAGTCGTGGCAATGGATGACATCGGCGGGCCAGACGTGTTTCGCAACCTCGATTGCCGCGCGGCAAAATTCCCCGTAGCGCTCGGCGTTGTCCGGAAAGTCTCCGGCGCTGGTGCCATAAATTCCGTCGCGATCGAAGTACTCCGCGTCTTCTACGAAGAAATACTGCACGCCATGAACTTTCTCGCCGCCGCCAATGGAAGGAAAACGCAGCGGGGCGCCCATCGGCACGGTTACGCTGGGCAACACCGCCGCATCGTTCTTGCTCCCGCGGTAACGCGGCAACACCACGGCCACGTCGTGGCCCTGCGCCACCAGCGCCTTCGGCAGCGCCTCCACCACATCCGCCAAGCCGCCCGTCTTCGAAAACGGCAGCCCTTCCGAAGCTACGAAAAGTATTCTCACAATAAAACGGCCATCGTCGGCCGTGCAGGTACGCTAACCAACCCGTGCCAACGCGTCAAGCCGCGAACGTCGGCGGGGTAGCGTTCAGTTTCTGATAAAACGCGTTGGTCAGGCATATGACCCCGCCCGTAAACAGGTCCAATCGGTCAGGACATCGGTTGGCAGTGGTTGTTCAGCCGGAATGCTAAGCAGCAAAGCTTGAGCAGCAAGTGTTGAGCAGGAATTCGTCGCTTCTTGGTCCAACGCTGTTGCGCAAGCAGGAAATGTTCCGCCCGAGGGACAAAAAAAGGCGCCTGTTAAGAATCACAGGCGCCTTCGATTCAAATCAATTCGTTGAATACCTCAGGGATCACCTCCTTCTCGACAAGTGCGTCGATTGAAGCCTGAAGCTATTTTTATCACGGCGAATCCCGGTATGTCTACAACCGCTGTAATGCGTGTTCTTTCTCGGTGATCGTGCGAACGGCGATTCATGGCAGCCCCACCCTGTTATGCTTTTGTTAGACTTTCGCATGGCTCGGCAACGACTCGGCCAACACTTTCTCTCCGACCTCCAGTGCCGCGAACAGATTGCGCGTGCGATCGGAGTGTCGCGCCACTCCATCGGGGGTGCACGCGCGGTAGATGAAAACGCCTGCTGGGTGGAGATCGGCGCCGGACACGGCGAAATGACGGAAAATCTCGCCGCCAGCGGAGCATCGGTTTGCGCCATCGAACTTGACGCAGCGCTGGTCGCTGGCCTGCGGCGGCTGGCCAAGCAGTATCCGAATCTCACCGTCGTTCCGGGCGACATTCTGGAACTCGATCTCGCCGCAATCGCTCCGGGGCGACGCTTGCGAATTTACGGCAACTTGCCGTACTACATCACTTCGCCAATCCTGCAGCGGCTCTTCGCCGTGGCCGATCTGCTGGACGAGATTCACATTGTGATTCAACACGAGGTCGCGTTGCGCCTGGCCGCTGCTCCCGGCACCAGCGACTACGGTTACCTCTCCGTCCTGGCGCAATATTTTTCGCGTCCAGAGATCGCGCTTGAAATCCCGCGTGATGCCTTTACGCCGCCGCCAGAAGTCGCGTCCGCGCTGGTGACCCTGCGCTTTCCAGGAGCCCGCGCAAAACTTGCAATCGGCGATGAAAGGGCTTTTTTTGATTTTGTAAAGCTGTGCTTTGCGAAGAAACGCAAAACACTGGTCAACAATTTGCGTTCACTGGCTGGTCCTGCGGATGTGCGCGAGGCGCTGGAGGCACAGAGACTGCGTCCCGACTCGCGTGCGGAGCAACTTACCGTTGCGCAGTTCGCCGCTCTCGCTAACCATCTGCGCGGCGGAAAGTCTTCGCGGCAAAATCCTGTCGGTATTGGCCGGGACTAAAGCCCGGCCGCTACAACATCCGCTGCGTGACAGTCGCGATCGTCGAACTGCCTGATTACAGCTGGGCGGATTGGGCTGAAGCTTTTTTGTTGGCGGCGAGCAGGCGCTCGGGATAGTCGCTCATAATGCCGTCGACGCCTGCAGCCATCAGCAAGCGCATGTGCGCCGCGTGATTCACTGTCCAGCACACGGTCTGCAAATCCCGGCGCCGCGCTTGCCCGAGCAGCCACGGTGTGACCAGGTCGCCGCGGACGGCCACTTGCCGCGCGCCAATTTCCACCGCCTTGTCCAGCGGATCGTCCAACTGTCCGTCGTACAATAAGCCGGTCATCATCGTCGGTTCGAGCTTGCGCACGGCCGTCAGCATTGCCGGATCAAACGAAATGACCACGGTTCGCGCGATTTCTCCGGACTCGCGAAGCGCCGCTGTCAGCGCGTGTTCTCCGCCCCAGGAACCGCCAGGTTTCATTTCCAGATAAAAAACCACATCGTTCTTTTTCGCAAAATCGAGAATTTCTTCCAGCGTGGGCACGCGCTCGCCGGTAAACTCGCTGCCGAACCACGAGCCGGCATCCAGCTTGCGGATTTCTTCGAGCGTAAGATCGTGAACCGCGCCTTGTCCGTTCGTGGTGCGATTCACGGTGTCGTCGTGAATGGCCACCAACCGCGCGTCGTGCGTCAACTGCAAATCCGTCTCGATGAACGACACGCCCAGCGCGACGGCCTTGCGAAACGCCGCCAAGGTATTTTCCGGCGCGTGGCCCGAGGCTCCGCGGTGCGCGATCATCAGCATGCTTTCGTCTCTCCGGCGGTGAGAAATCGCCGCTTCCCACTATGCTAGCACTCACGGGCTATTTGGGTGCCTGGCGCGTCGCGCTCGGAATGCGAAATCGTCACCACGCTAGCGATGGTCATGAACCTGGAGTTGCTGCATTTGCACCCATTTGCCCTCGCTCATGAATCAAAGCCCCGGGCGGTTTTTGTATCCCGGGAGAACCGGCCAAAAGAATCGCCCGTCAGAATCCAAGGCCAGGAGAGTTTTTATGCGCTTTAGACCTGCGACCCGGTTATTTCTAGCCCGGTTATTTCTAGCCGGGTTATTTCTCGTTTGTTTGGCGATGCACGCCACACTCTTCGCTGCTTTCGCGTCCACGCCAGCCGTAGACAGCAAGAACCAGAGCAATGAACCTGTCGCCCGGCAGAATCTCATCCGGGAAGTTCGACACCAACTGCTCCTGGTGCTCTTTTATTCGGTGTTCGACAACCTCTCGTATCGCGTCGATGGCGATACCGTCACGCTCGAGGGCCAAGTCGTTCGCCCCACGCTGAAGTCCGACGCCGAAGCCGCGGTGAAGAGTGTCGAAGGCGTTTCCCGGGTGGTGAATAACATTGAGGTGTTGCCGCTCTCGCCCATGGATGATCAGATTCGGCGCGCGGCTTATCGTGCCATCTACGGGGACACGGTTCTGTCCAAGTACGCATACTCTTCGGTGGCTTCCATCCACATCATCGTAAAAAATGGCCATGTCACTTTGGTAGGCATAGTCGATAGCGAAGCGGACAAGAATCTAGCGAACATCCGGGCGAATGGCGTGCCCAATGTTTTCTCGGTAGACAACGATTTAACCGTCGCCGCCGCCACGAAGTAGCGCTTCCAAACAGTCGTTAACAATCACTGTTGAAATTGCGGGCGGCGAGCCTTACGCGCCGATTTCACGCCAGTCTGGCGCTGGCCTTGTGGCGTTGCGATTGCCTATACTTTCCCCGGCTCGCAGGCGCCCCGGCTCAGCGCGCATGGCGCCTCGGAAATAGAGGGTAAACATCACCATGGCTACGTCTCCCGCACCCGCTTCACAGAGCGCCACACACGGTACTTTGCAGCGCCCTTCGGCGCCCTCGCGGCTCATGCCCGTGAATAGCGCTCCCGCCGGCTTCGATGCCGCGCGTGATTTGCCGCACGGTTTTCTGGAATTTCTGACCACCCTGCATAACGCGCTTACCCCGCGACAGCGCGCGCTGCTGGTGCGCCGCGAATACGCTTTGCGCGCCGCGCATGCCGGCAAGCTGCCCGATTATTTACCGCCCAGCGTGGGCACCATGCAGGCCTGGCGCATCGAGCTGCCCGGTTGGTGCGCCGACCAGCGCAATCAGATGACCGGTCCAGCGGATGACGCGGACCTCGTGGTAAAAATGCTGAATTCCGGGGCTCCCGGCGTGATGCTGGACCTCGAAGACTCCACCGCGAATCTCTGGGCCCACACCACGCGCGGCATCGACAACGTATTGGCCGCCCTCGGCGGCACACTGACTTACCAGGACCGCAAGCGCAACAAAACCGTGGGCATCAACGCCAGCTCCGTGGCGATTTTCACGCGGCCGCGCGGCTTGCACTTGCATCAAGCCGGAATCTTGAACGATCAACTCGTCCCCGCATCTCTTTTTGACGTGGCCATGATTGCTTATCAGCTTGATTTTGCGGCGCTGAAGCATCCGCTCGCGTTCTACATTCCGAAATCGGAGTCCGCCGACGAAGCGTTGTGGTGGCGGGACTTGTTCCGGATGGTGGCCACGGCGAAAGGCCAGCCGGCGAACGCCATCAAGTGCATGGCTCTGGTGGAATCTCATCCGCTCGCGTATCAGATGGAAGAGTTCGCTTGGAATTTGCGCGACCACATTTTGGGGCTGAATCTGGGCCGCTGGGATTACATGGCCAGCCTCATTCACTTCAATCTCGAAAAGCCCGCGTGGGTGCTGCCGGACCGCAACACCATCCCGCACGACGTGGCTTTTTTTCAGAATCTGCGCAATCTAATGCCGGAGATTTGTCACAAGCATGGCTTGCTCGCGATCGGCGGAATGACCGCTCTCTACCCCAGCCGCGAAGACGCGGAGCTGAACACTCGCGCGCTGGCCGTGCTCGCGCAGGACAAAAAGAACGAAGCCAATTCGTTGATGGACGGCGCGTGGACCGGTCATCCGGATCAAAACGAAATCGCCGTGAGCCAGTTCCCTGCTCCCAATCAGCTCAGCGCGCGCCCGGCGAATTCCGGTACGCGTCCGGATCTGCGCCCGATTCCCGCCAAGGTGGGCAAACGCACGCTCGCTGGAACGCGCGCTGCCATTCGCACGGTGATTCGTTATCGCAACGGCGTGCTGAACGGCCGCGGCGCCAGCTTGCTCGACGGCTACATGGAAGATTTGGCCACCGATCGCATTTATCGCCTGATGATCGCGCAGCGCATGCAGCACTCCGCGCAAGTCGCGATTCTCGATGAAAACGGGCAGCCCGTGCCGCATTCTCCAGAATTCGTCCACAAGTTATTCGACGAAGAGTTGCAACGCTTGCTCGACGAGCCGGCCGGCAAGGATGCGGGTTCCCCGGAGACCATGCGCAAAGCCCGCGAGCTTAGCGAGAACATGATCCTGCAGGGAGAGTTCAATCCGTCGTGACGCGGCAGACGGCGTTTTTCTTCAGCTTCTAGCGTTGCGATTATTCTTTCGGCGCCTTTGCTCTGCCTGCATGACGGTTTAACGTGGCGACCATGCGCTGTCCCGAGGGCGGCGTGGGCACGGCGCCATTAAAGATAATGTTTTCGGCGGAAACTTTCTTTCCGTACAGCCGTTCGTTCGCGTCATTGTCCGGCCGAACGGTCGAACCTTCCAGTGAAATCCCCGCGAACAAGCCGCGCGAGCGGGAATAGCTCAGTACTTCCGCGCGCAAGGTCGCATCTGTGGACGCCGCCGCATCGCGGCCCTTGGGACCGGCCGCCACCGCCGCGTCTCCCCCGAGCTTCACCTTGCTCGTCAGGATCGCGCGTGCGCCGCGGTCGTTCATCACCAGCAGCACGAAGTCCGTCGCTTGGCCGCCGATCTGAAACCCGAAACTGCCGGCTTCGAGCGCCATCATGGACGGTGGACTCCACGGTCCGTTGAAATTTTCGCCCGTGCGGCAGCTCATGGCCCCGCGGCCATAACTGCCACCTACGATGAACGCCGCTTTCAACACCGAGGGATACACAATCACGCAGTCGGCTTTGTGCAGCAGGTCTTGCGGAATATCGTCGGGCACGTTCAGAATTTCTCGCAGCACCGTCCCGGCGTTCAGCAGTCGGTCCGATTCCTTGGCGTCGTCCGCGGCCGTCATCGGCAGCGCACACATCGCCAAGGTCATACATCCAGCCATCCAACGCTTCATAAGAAGTCTCCTCGAATTCGGCCAGCGGCCGTATTGCAAACCATTTCGGGTCGCTGTCCATGATAGTGTCTTCCCCCCGCCCCCCGCAATCACCCTGGGCAAGAGATCGTATCGTCGGCGCCAGCGATGGTTCCGCTTGACCCCTCCCCCTCGCCTCGGATAAGCTCCAGCCGAATTGCTTCACAGTTTTCCCGCAGTTCGGTCGGCCCCTTCCTTACCAGGTTCATTCGCAATAAAAAGCTCTGGCAGAAAAAGGAGATTCGCAAGCATGAGAACAACAAGCAGGTTCGTGTTGGGATTGTCACTGGCAATAACTTGCGCGTGCGTCTCGGCGGCGCAAGACGCTTCATCCACGCCTGCACCAATACCGAAGGTGCTGCAAATCCAGCGTGAGTTCGTGAAACCCGGCAAAGCCGGTCTGGTGCATCAAAAGACCGAAAGCCTCTTTGTCCAGGCCATGGCTCGCGCCAAATGGCCCACCCACTACATCGGCATGACTTCCATGTCCGGCAAGAGTCGCGCGTTGTTTTTCACCTCCTATGATTCCCTCGAAGCCATGGAAAAGGACAGCGCCGCGGTGGCCAAGAATGCTTCCCTCTCGGCTGCACTGGACCACGCCGCCATGGTTGACGGCGAGCTCCTCGACGAAACCGATTCAGGCGTATTCGTCTTCCACGACGAAATGAGCCTGCGCCCCAAGCCCGATCTCTCCCCCATGCGCTTTATGGAACTCATCCTATTCAAGGTCAAACCCGGCAAGGGGAAGGAATGGAGCGACCTGGTCAAAATGGCCGTCGACGGCTACAGAAAAGGCGCGCCCGATTCGCACTGGGGCATGTTCGAGCAAATCTACGGTGGCGACGGCGGAACTTACCTGTTACTGAGCGGCCATAAGTCCCTGTCGGAAGTCGACAAGGGCCTCGGCTACGGCAAACAGTTTGCCGACGCCATGGGCGAAGAGGGCATGAAGAAGTTCGAGGCCCTGTACGCCGACTGCATCGAATCCGCTTCGCAGCAACTCTTCTCCTTCGACGCACACATGAGCTACGTCCCGGAAGCCTGGATCAAGTCCGATCCCGATTTCTGGAAGCCCAAAGCCGCCGAAGCCAAAGCCAAGCCCGCAGCTGACGAGAAAGCCGCAAAGCCATAAATCTTACGCCCACTGTCACGCGCATCGGTCTTGGTAGCACAGGCATTCTTGCCTGTGCGCCTTTCCCCATCGCCAAAGAACGGGCGCAGCGTTTGTAACAGCGCTGCGCCCGCAAGGCGACTCCAATCCTCGAATCGCCTCAACCCCGTCATCCTGAGCGAAACATGCCGACGCCTTTTCTTCCCCGTTCGTTTCCTACGAACGGGTCGGCATGTGCAGCGAAGGATCTCTCTTCGCCTTTGCCGTCCCGCCTTCCGCAGCCCGACCCACGCCGTCACCTCTTCGCCGCCACCCTCAACCCCGTCATCCTGAGCGAAACATGCCGAAACTCTTCCTTCCCCGTTCGGCGCCGCAGAAATTCTCCCTTTGCGGGTTTCGAACAGTAGGCCGCTGGCACGCGAGCACGACCATCTCAATTCTCAAACGTAACGTCATCAAATCGCTTCTCGCCCCGCAGCGTGTCTTCTCCGTCGACGTCCCACGGCAGGTTCGTGGTTATGGCGAACGTCACCGCAGTGTCCTTCGTCGGGTCCGCCAGAACGCAAAACTGCGTCCCCGTAAACGCCACCTGCGGCAGAAAGGTACCAATCAAATTTTTCCCTTCTACGTTGAGCACGAAGCTGGCGAGCAGTTCCGTGGAGCTCAAGTCCACCCTCAAATCGTATCGTGCCGTCACATTGGCACCGTCTTTTTCCACGTGAATCGAATATTTTGCCGACATTCGAGCGTCCTCCAATGCATCTTCTCTCACCGGGTGGCCGCACCCCAATCGCCTTCCAAGGGTGCGCGTTCGGACCTTACTTTCCCATTCCCGCTAACCCGCTTGTCTATAGTATTGTTAGGCGTGGCCAGGACCGTCGTAAACAACAAACAGGGATGCGCACAATGCCAGCACGGCAGAACCATCCACTACGCCGAAACCGTCAACAAAAAGATCCATCACCCCTGCCACTTCCCCGAATGCAAATGTAAAGACTACCAGCAGCCAAAGCCCTCGCCAGCAATCCCCGCCAAACAAGCATAGGCCCGGCTGGAAGCCCGTCACCTGCATGGCGCCTCTCAGCGGTGCAGCCACGCAGCATTCTTCCGTACCTACCCGATTTCCCTCGCGCTCCTAAAGGCAAACCCGTATACAAACATCGCCAAAACTCCGTAGAGTTACGCACCGAGCCTGCTGCATCGGCAAACCACGGGTGTATCGGCTGGAATCCAGGTCTGCGCGGCAACATTTTCCGCTGCCAGGCCTGAAAAATACGCTGGCGTCGTGAGGGGAGAACAATGATTAGAACGCTTCTTCTGATCGTTTTGATTCTGTTGCTTCTGGGTGCCTTGCCTACTTGGCCGTACAGCGCCACCTGGGGCTACTACCCGAGCGGCGGCCTCGGCTTGCTCCTCATAATTATCGTCATCCTGATCGTGGCGAAAAGAATCTAGCATCGGAAGCGCCGGACCGGTGCGCCGCGCCGGACTGGCACGCTGCATCGCAATCAGCTTCCTACCCTTGGCGATGACCCATAGGCGCCCCAAATCCGTCATTTAAAGGCGCCCCAACCAACCCCGTCATTCAAAGGCGCCCCAACCAACCCCGTCATTCAAAGGCGCCCCAACCAACCCCGTCATTCAAAGGCGCCCCAACCAACCCCGTCATTCAAAGGCGCCCCAACCAACCCGTCATTCTGAGCGGAACAGGCCGACGCTTCTTCTTCCGCGTTCGCTTCCTGCGAACGCGTCGGCCTGTGCAGCGAAGAATCTCTCTTCATCTCCGCCCTCGTAGTGGCTTCAGACCCGTTCTTTGGCCTTTGTTTTTGCTTTTTTGCCTTTGACTCGCCTTGCCTCTGCCTTTGTCTTTACAGATGCCCAAATCCGTCATTCAGTCGCGCACCCACCCAACCCCGTCATTCTGAGCGGAACAGGCCGACGCTTCTTCTTCCGCGTTCGCTTCCTGCGAACGCGTCGGCCTGTGCAGCGAAGAATCTCTCTTCATCCCCGCCCTCGTAGTGGCTTCAGACCCGTTCTTTGGCCTTCGTCCCCGATTTTGCGCCACCATGCGAATCAACGATTCTTCAGCAGCTCGCCCGCGGCATCATTCGAATACTATCTAGTTATCGGTGGACAGGGTATCTTTTACATGCTACAGTGGTCCGTGATCACCCACCGCCGCGCCGAATCCCTCCCTGTCACCCACCTTCACGGGCTCGCGCCATCTACGCGCGCAAAACGCGACCCTTTATTTTCAGTACGTTGCGCACTCTTCTCAATTCCGTATTCGGCCTATGTCTATTCTTTTCTTGCGCCTGCACACTCTTTGCCAACAACACCCGGGGGTGGGGGTCCTACCACGTTCAAAAATTTCACTTCGTCTGTAACTCCAATAGAATCAAACTGTTTCACCATTGTACCCTCTAACCCCTTTAGAATCCTATTGTTTCGCAAACAGGGGGCAGGGTCCCGCGCGGCTCGACGCCTGAAAACCACTAAGGCTATACTTTCGTGATGCGAACTTTCTATTTTCGGTCCGGCTTGATTCTTGCTGTTGCCGTTTGCGGCGCGCTCGTCAATTCCTCCGCGTCCGCGCAGGATGCTAAATGGTCGAGCGATCTGGCCGCTTGGCGCACGCAGCATGTCAACGATCTGGAGAAACCCGCAGGCTGGCTTTCGCTGACCGGCCTCGAATGGCTGCAGCCCGGCGACAATTCTTTTGGTTCGGCGGCCGACAATAAGATTCACCTTTCGGCGGGCAGCCCGGCGCATCTGGGTGTGTTGCACCTGGAAAATAACGCCGTGCAATTGTTGCCGGCGGCCGGAGGCGATTTCCCTCCGGACCTGCTGGTGGCCGGCGCCCCCGCGAAAAAACAGATTCTTCCCGTGGATCCCGACGACGACAAAAACGCGCCGCACCTCACCATCGGCTCGCTGAATATGTATGTGATTCGCCGCGCCGACCGCTTCGGACTGCGCGTGAAGGATTCCAAAGCTCCGGCGCTGGTAAATTTTCATGGCGTGAAATGGTATTCGCCGGACCCGGCTTATCGCGTTACCGCCAAGTGGATTCCCTACTCTCCCGCGAAAACGATTTCGCTGGCCACGCTGATTGGAACCACCTACGACGCTTCCGTTCCCGGTGCCGCGGAATTTACGCTGAATGGTAAAACCTATCGCGTCGAGCCGGTGCTTGAAGATCCCAAAGCCACGCAGCTTTTTTTCATCCTGCGCGACGCCACCAGCTCCTCCACCACCTATCACGCTTGCCGTTTTCTCTACACCGTGCTGCCGGATCACGGCCTGGATAAACCCGGCACGCTCTCTCTCGATTTCAACAAACTGGAAAATCCGCCGTGCGCGTACACGCCCTACGCCACTTGCCCCCTGCCGCCACCGGGCAATCGCTTGGCGGTGCCGCTGCCGGTGGGCGAGAAACGCTACCATGACTAAAGAAAACCATGCCGAGCCCAAAGAAAATCATGCCGATTGACAACAACGCCCCGCGACCGGACGCCAACGGCGACCCCGGCGAGAACTCCTCGCCGCAGCGCGAGAAATTGACTGCGCTGCGCCACGCGCTCCTGCACATCCACAAAACGCTGCTGAACATGGAACGCCGCGACTATGAACGCGAGCATGGCGCGGTGAACACCGGCGAACTATTCCGTTTGGTGATCGACGATGCGCAATTTGCGTGGCTGCATAACATTTCCGAGTTCGTGGTGCGCATCGACGAAACCCTGGCCGGCAAGGAACCCATCACCGTGGAGTACATGCGCGAGTCTTTTGTCCTGGCACGGAAGATGTTTACGCCAACGGAATCGGGCGACGCCTTCCAGAAAAAATATTTTGACGCCATTCAGCGCGATCCGGCGGTGGTCATGGATCACGCGGAAATGGCTCGTCTGTTCAACAGCGAACCGGGCGACAGCACCACCGCGTGAGATTTTCGTGCAGAAGACTGGGAATCGTTCGGAAACTTATTTTGAGGCGACATGACCGCGAACTTAGACGAACTGCGGGTGCTGCATAACGAATCCGCGCAGCGCTTTGAGCTGGCGGTCGATGGCCATACCGCACTGCTGGCCTACCATCGCGCACCCGGAATCATTTCACTGGATCATACGCAAGTTCCCCCGCCCATCGAAGGGCAAGGCGTGGCGGCCAAGCTGACGCAGAGCGCGCTCGAATTCGCGAGGGCGCAGCAATTGCGCGTGGTGCCGGCGTGTTCGTACGTCGCGGCGTACATTCGCGACCACGGCGAATATCAAGACCTGGTCTCGCAGAACAGGCGTTAGGCGCGACGCTTGTCTTCCGCTCCACAATGGACGATTGGCAGGCTGCGGTGCGAAGAATTGCCGCACGACACCGTGAAGTTGGCGCGCTTCCTGATCGGTAAAATCGTGGTGCACGACCTCGCTTGCGGACGCTTGAGCGGGCGCATTGTGGAAGTGGAAGCGTATCCTCCGGGCGATCCGGCCGGCCACCATTTTCGCGGGCCCACGCCGCGCACGCGGTCGATGTACCTGCGTCCCGGGCATGCCTACGTGTTTTTCAATTATGGCGCGCATTTTATGTTGAATGTCGCGAGCGAGCCGGAAGGCACCGCGGGAGGAATCCTGATTCGCGCGCTCGAACCGCTCGATGGCGTGGAGTGGATGCAACGCCATCGCGGTACCACCAAACTGCTGGAGTTGACGCGCGGTCCGGGCCGAGTTGCCGCGGCACTGCAAATCGACCGGCGGCACGACGGCGTGGATTTGTGCGGCCCCGAGGGAACGCTGTGGCTTGGGAGACTTGAGGAATCACGCGAAGCGAAGAAGCCCGCGGCGATAGCGCGGACGGTGCGCATCGGAATTTCACAGGCGGCGGACAAGTTGCTGCGGTATTACGAGCGCGGCAATCCTTTTGTCAGCGGTCCCAGAAAGCTTTTGTCGCCGGCGAAAAATAATTCCATGGCGGCTCCACGCAAAAAACGAACTGCGCAATGAAAAATCATTGGCGATGGACGAGCGCCTCGCGGATGCTCTGCGAGTCGCGTGTGCAATACTGGGTGAAAGAAATGCGTCGCGCGGGAATGGCGACGGAGGCGCGCGCGGCACATGACGGGAACGCTCAACACAAACAGAGTGTGGCCCTACCTGGCGCTGGCCGCGGGCGTGGTGTGCATCAGCTGGTCGGCGATTTTCGTGCGCTGGACGGATATGCCGGGACCAGCGTCGGCGTTTTACCGCATGCTGATTTCGACGGTACTCATTGCGCCAACGTGGTTCTTTAGCCGCAACGAGTCGCGCACCGATGGGCGGACGATTTTCGTCATCGCGATTGGCGGAATCTTCTTCGCACTGGATTTGGCATTTTTTAACACGGGAATTTTGCGGACATCCGCGGCGAACGCCACGCTGCTGGGCAACTACACTCCGGTGGTGGTGGGCCTGTTGACGTGGCTGATCTTCCGGCGCAGGCCGGCGGCGAATTTCTGGCTGGGATTGCTGCTCGCGCTGGTGGGCACGGTGGCCATTGTGTGGTCGGATTTGACCACGCACATCGGTTTCGGCGCGGGTGACGCCATGTCCGTGGCCGCCGCGGTGTTCTTCGCCGGGTATTTGATGGTGACGGAACGGATTCGTTCGAGCATCGGCACGCTGGTTTTTTTGCGGCTGGCCATGGTTTCCAGCACGATTTTTCTGTGGTTTACCAGTATCGCGCTGGGCGTTTCGTTGCGCGTTCCGGCGGGACACTCGTGGCTGGCGTTGCTGGGATTGGGACTGGTCACGCAACTTGGCGGATACCTGGCACTGACGTATGCGCTGGGGCACCTGCCCGCGACAATCACTTCGGTAAGCCTGCTGACGCAGGGGCCGTTGACGGCGGTACTGGCGGCGCTATTTCTTGCGGAAAAGTTGACGGCTCCACAGATTTTTGGCGGATTGCTGATTCTGGCGGGCGTGGGGCTGGCGAATCGCCGCGCGCATCCGGAAGAAGAAGCGAATGCGTTGCTGGTGCGAGGCGACGCGTGATGAAGCTTGAGGGTCGAGTCGCGCCTGCCCCGGACGCTTCTGCGTTTTTCCTGGGGGGGCCGGGCTTCAGCTCCGACACAAAGTACAAATGCCGGCCTATGCGGTTATTTCTGCGCGGCGGCGGTAACGAGAAGCGGTTGCGGCAGCGGATGGGCCGCAATCGCCTTCAGTTTAGACTCCCAGTCTCCCGCGTATCTGCCTAACGCCCACTGAACGGTTACCACGCTGAATCCCGAGGTGAGTTCGACGTCAGCGGGAAAAGACAGCACGGCTACGCCGGGAGGTTGTTGGCCTAGCTTGAAGACGCGGATGGGGTTATTGCAACAGGTGCCGAACGCTATGAGAAACTCGCCCGTGGGTGTGAGCACAGCATCATAGACGGGATCATTTGCCTGGGTGGATTTGAGAGCCGAGGCCAGCTCGGTGGCGTGATAGTTTGCAGCGATGATCGACCGCGGAATTGGAAACTTGATCTCATAGGTGTTACCGCCATTGCAAGCGTGCGGCGCAGAGTAATCGCTGGCGAGAATCCATAGATTTGCGGAGCTCTTCGTTAATTGGTTGGACTCTTCAATTCCCCAGTTGGTGGAGTCCGGGGACGACGCGTAGGGACAGTCATGGAGTTCGGCGGCGGCTTTTGCGAGGGCATCGGCTTTCTTCTCGGCGTCCAGCGCGGCCGGCCCCAGCGCCGCGGATATATCCAACGGTTTTTCGGGCTCATCGAACTTGAAGGTTCTGTGGTGCAGCTCGATTTCGAGCGAGCAGGGAGGCTCGTGCATATAAGAAACCGACATCCAATCGGGATTGACGAACCCGATGGTGGCTTGATCGGTTTGAGAGCAGGTGGAGCTCGGATCGTCGGGATGGTATTCGCCGATGGCGTGCGGAACGGCTTGAACAGGGGCCGCGTACACGAATTCCTGGTAGCCACCATCGCGAGGCGGCCCCTTGTGGACGCTGCCAACGCGCCAAAAACCATCTCTTCGCGGAATGATGAGGTCAGGTATATCGGCGGCGAGCTGGGCCTTTCCGTCGCGGAAGGTAACAAGAAACGTACGATAGCTGGGGTCGTGCGCCGCTCCGTTGGCGTCGTCCCAGGCATTTATGTGGATTCCGATCAGGATCGCGCTCTGGGCAGAGGCGCGCCCGGCGCAAAGCATAAGAGCCGCTACGGCGACGATTCTTGGTGTCATGAAATTGAATACTAGCGCGGAAGGCGAGCCAGAACGGCTGTGAAGTGGAAGCGAGTGTCCATCCCGCAACGGATGGCCAGATGCGAAAAGGGGACGGGGATTGTTGGTGGAGGCGGAGTTGGATTCGATGATGTTAGCGTACCAGTGGGCGCCCCTCGAGTAAGACTGAGCACGTGTTTGCTCGGCGGCTGTCGGCGCGACTTATCCTGAGCGAATGCGTCGAAAGATCTTGATGACGGGCCCCTGGAGTCGTTCCACTGCGACGATTTTGTTGGGTTACGGGAAACTTGGGCGCGCCGGAAAAATCATTCCGAGCAAAGCGCTTGTGTCACTGGTTATCCGTGAAGAGAAAGGATGTTCGTGCGCACGATTATCGTTCTCCTCTTAGCAGCGTGTGGGGTCACCACATCGGCCCTGGCGCAAGATCTTGCGGGTGATTGGACCGGGCAGATGAACGGAGGCTTCAAAGTCCGCGTCCACTTCGAAAGGGCCGACTCCGGCTTTAGCGGAAAACTTATCAATCCAAGCGGCAACGAAACCATTCTCGATGAGGTCAAGTCCGACGGTACACATCTGCATTTTGCCGTGAACAAGCTCAATCTGAGCTACGACGGCATCTGGAATGACCAAGAGAATGGGTGGAAAGGCAATCTGACTTTTCAGCAGGTGTATCCGCTAGTTCTGAAGCGCGCCACCGCAGAAGATCTCGCCCCAGCCGTTCACAAGCGCCCGGAGGAAGATGCCATCCATGCCGCACCAGCACCTTACGCGCAGCGCGAAGTGCACTTCAACAATACCGCCGGCCATAACCAACTCGCCGGTACATTGAGCCTGCCTCACGGCGAAGGCCCGTTTCCAGCTGTCGTGCTCATCTCCGGAACCGGACAAAACACTCGCGACGAAGACGTTTGGGGCCACAAGGTTTTTCTGGTTTTGGCTGATGCTCTGACCCGCAAAGGTCTCGCCGTCCTTCGCTACGACAAGCGCGGCGTCGGCGGCTCTTCCGGCGACTACGACACTGCAACCACCGCCGATTTCACTTCGGATGCCCAGGCGGCCGTCGCTTGGCTCAAGACGCAACCGCAAATCGATGCAAGCCGGATCGGTGTGCTCGGCCATTCGGAAGGCGGCATTATCGCGCCTGCGGTTGCGGCCGCCGATAGAAGCGTGGCCTTCGTCGTTATGATCGCCGGCCCCTGCATTCGTGGCGACGAATTGTTCGTGCTGCAATCGGCGATGACCGCGAAAGCTTACGGCGCGCCGAACGACTATATCGCCAAACGGAAGGTTTTCGATCAAAAGCTCTACAGCGCCATTCTCTCGGCACCGTCCGAATCGGCCGCCTTCGATCGTGCCAAAGAGCTCGTTGCTCAGGGTGTGGCCGAAAAAATCGTCGATGAAAACGAGGCCGAGACTCTACCGAAAGACGATACACGGCCATGGGAGCGCTATTTCCTCGCCTACGATCCCGCACCAACCTTGGCTCGGCTCACAGTGCCGGTGCTGGTACTCAACGGATCATTGGACGTGCAGGTACCAGCGAAAGAAAACCTCGCCGCCGCTCGCGAGGCTTTGAAAGGGAATTCAAAAGCCACCGTCATGGAGTTGGCGGGGATGAATCATCTTCTTCAAGACGCCAAAAGCGGGGCGCCCAGCGAGTACAACGACATCGACGAGACCATGTCGCCCACGGCTCTCAAAATCATCACCGATTGGTTGAGCGTGAACGTTCTAACGAGTCACCGCGAAATAGCTCGTTAGGAGGAGCACCAGATTCCCCGCGCATGTTCGGCCTGTTTTATAAGGCTGCAATCCGCCCGCATCACGGGCAACGCTGAGGTAACGCGATTAGGCAAGGGTGGCCGACAATCTGGGAATTATCGCGTAGCGGCGCGAATCGACTTGCCAAACGGCCAGTTCAATAGGTGCCTGCGCGCGGTCAGGTGCCGGTAAACGTGGTGCGCGTTGCGAGGATCGGCTTTACGGCTTGGACGAAACAAGACCTGATTCGCGCTCTGCGACAGCTGCGATCTCGTGGAGCATCCCGCGGAAAATCCAGCGATGTGCGGGATAGAGTGTGTACCAGTAGAGCAGGCCTGCTATTCCGGCCGGATCAAAAATAGCGGTTTGCCTAATAACGGAACCTCGGCCGTTTGGCTCAACCTCGAACTGAAGCCAGGCACGACCGGGGACCTTCATCTCAGCGACCAGACCCAGGCGACGATCCGGCTCACAGGCCAGAACGCGCCAGAAATCCAGAGCATCGCCCGGGGCGAGTGTGTGTGGGTCTCGACGGCCCCGGCGCAGTCCCACGCCGCCAACAAGGAGATCCAAAAAACCTCGCAACCTCCATAGAAAATTCGCGAAGTACCAGCCATTCGAACCCCCAATTCGCTGGATCGGAGCAAAAGCTGAGGCTGGGGAAACCGATACTTGGACAATTCGAGAGTCGACCAACCTCGTCCCAAACTGCACACCGCCCCATGATGCCGGCTTCCCACTCGATGACAGTGGGTCGGACCAGCGCGTCAGGGCAAATTCCTGGTCCTCCTGTCGAAGCGCTCTCCCGATGGCTTCTCTCAATCCTTTCGGCTTGATGCTAAAGACGGTCAACGCCGATGGCTCACGCACTAGCGTCGGGTTGCGCATGCTGTCGACAAGCTTTCGGCCGACGCGAGCGTAGACAGGAGTGACCAGGCCCAACCACAAACTCGATAGGCGCGGCGTTAAGACGGGAACCGGGATCATCCATCGCCGGAGGCCGCATTGCCGCGCATACTCTTGCATGATTTCTCCATAGCTCACCTGATCGGGGCCACCAATTTCGAATACATATCCTTGTCCCATCGGCAACTCCAGAGCTGCCATCAGGTAAGCAATCACATCTTCGACCGCGATAGGCTGGGCCTTGACGGCCACCCAGCGCGGACAAATCATCACCGGCAAGCGCTGCACCAGCGCGCGAATCATTTCGAAGGAAAGACTTCCCGACCCGATCACGATAGAAGCGCGAAATTCAATGACAGGAATTCCGGAACTCCGCAAGATGTCAGCAACCTCGTGCCGACTTCTCAGATGAGCGGACAACGCTTGGTCCTGGTCTCCTAACCCACCCAGGTAGATGATGCGCCGAATTCCAGACTGGCGTGCAGACTCGGCGAAGTTTTGCGCGGCTTGCCGGTCTTCATCTTCGAACTGACCGGGAGACCCCATGGAGTGGACCAGGTAATACGCCGTGTGCACTCCAGCCATTGCCGGCGCAAGCGAATTTGGATCCAGACAATCGGCTTGAACCACATCCGTTGAGGGAGCAGTTCTTGGTCTAAGGAAATCAGCACGGCGGGCGAGGCAGCGAACGGGCCAACCCGCTTTCTCAAGTGCTTTAAGAAGGCGGCCCCCGATGTAGCCTGAAGCTCCCGTCAACAGGACGAGCGTGCGGTGATCCGCGTCCATTGAATTCTCCTTATTCCATCCCGACGTGAGAGCTACATGTTCTTCTTGAAGAGCAGCAGCAACTTCATGCAGCGATTCGGATCACGAGAGAATTCGGCATCGGTGAGCGGAGTATTCATGAAATCGCAATACCCAGGCGTTTTCGCGGCATGGTCGTCCGCCAGATCGCGGAATCCCATGGTCCAATTGGGAAACAGGCGCTCCTCCGAGGTTCCGCGTAGGAGGGTGAGAAGTCCTTTGTGCCGGGGGTCGCGCTCGATGATTGCGGCGAGTTTCGTCACGGCTTCCTTCTCGCCTTCGAGCACCTGCATGAAGTTTCCTTCCTTGTACAGGAGTATTCCGGTCAGGCCGAGCTTGGCGTTTTTTTGGCGGGCTTGCTCCAGGAGCGTCTGGAGTTCGGGCTTGGTGAATGGTTGCAAAGCCGAGCTCGCATAGACAATATGAAACATCGCACGCACCTCTGCGGAGAATTTTGTCGGGGGGCTCACGGTTGGGAGGGAACGACCAGCGCCACACGGAAGGGTATCTTTATTTCTAGCAGAGCGAGGCGGCGCGTAGTGATATGGATGACGAGAAGACACTTAAAGGACAATGCGCTCCCACGGTTAGACTTCTCGCCGTAAGTCTCCCCTTGCGGCGAGCGCGAGCGCAACACAGCAGCTTGCGGTTGGCGACCTTGATGACGGGCCCCTGGAGTCGTTCCACTGCGACGATTTTGTTGGGTTACGGGAAACTTGGGCACGCCGGAAAAATCATTCCGAGCGAAGCGCTTGCGTGACGTCGACGCGGGCGGCGCGCGCCGCCGGGAGCATGGAAGCGACTACCGCCGCGCCTAACAGCACAAACGCAGAAACGATCACGGGCAATGCGCCCGGCATTTTTAAGCCGCCGAAATAACTGCCTGCCACGCGCGCAAAGACGAGCCCGCACGCCGCGCCCGACAGAACGCCAACGGCAGCCATCACGACGCCCTCCGCGACAACACCTCTGAGGAGACTTTCCGGCTGGGACCCAAGCGCCAAACGGATGCCGAATTCGCGGGTCCGCGCGCTGACAGAGAACGCCAGTACGCCCGCGACGCCAACGACGGCAATCAGCAACGCGACCCCTGCGAACACGCCAAAGACCAGGGAGTTCAAGCGGTCTGGCGCAAGCACTTTTGCACGGATGTCTTCGAGAGTGGCTGCGTGCTCCACGGGTTCATCGGCGGACATCTGCCGGATAATTTTCGTTACCGGCGTTACCAGGGAATAAGGATTTGCGGTGGTGTGGATGAAGAGGTGACCGCCGAACATGGGAGCGTCCGCAAAGGTGCCATAAATGGTGGAGGTGGGCGCAGGAACGATATGTTCGTCGTCCACATCGGGGGCGACTCCAATAATGCGATGTGGCGACCTAAATCGCGACTTTTCGTCCTCCGTGCCGGGAAGGAACTCGAGCACGGGATCGGTCCAATAGACATGCCGATTGATGGGGTCCTGACCAGGAAACATGCGCTGTGCGAGAGTCTCGCTGACGATGACGACGGGCTCGCGATTCTGGTCATCGAGGGCATTGAAATCGCGGCCCTCAAGAATGGGAACGCCGAGCGCGGCGAAAAAGCCCGGAGAGATGGTTCGCCACTTGGCGCGAGGATCGTCTTTGCCGTGGACGTGACCATCACCCGAGAATTGCAAACCGACACCGACGGTGTCGGTATCGCGCCACGGCGCCAGGGTACTGAAGGCAGTCTTGGTAACGCCAGGGAGAGCCTCGACGCGACGGATCGTTTCCTGGTAGAAATCGAGGACTTGCTGAGGCGTTTTTCCGTAGGACAGCGCCGGAACGTCGATGGCGAGGACGTGGCGCGTGTCGACGCCGGTCTGGGTCGCTTGCAACGCAATCAGCGTACTGACCAACATGCTGGCGCCCGCCAACAGCACGAAAGACGCGGCGATCTGCGTGACGGCGAAGATGCGCTGGCGGCGGCTGGTGCTGCTGGTGATGCGGACGCCGCCGCTGGCAAGGTTCATGCCATTCGAGGCATTGGCCGAGGGCAGACGCGGCACAAATGCCAAAATCACCGCGGCGACTACCGCCAGGGCCACTCCCACCCAGAGCAGGCTGGAATCGACCGTCAGATCGAGAGCACGAACAGAGAAGCGCGAGGCGTAGCGAGCCAAGATGGTGACCAATGGCTGCGCGGTCATCACGGCGATGGCCGCGCCGACGCCGCAGAGCAGAAGGCTTTCAGCTAACAGCATGCGACGCAGCGCCCAAGTGCTGGCGCCGAGGGCGGCACGAATGGAGAGTTCGCCCTCGCGGCGAACCGTCCGAGCGAGAATCAGGTTGGCAACGTTCGAGCAGGCGATGATGAAGACGAGGCCGGAGGCCGCGAGAAGGACGAGGAGAACGGTACGCGCGCCGGAAGTAATCTGGTCGCGGAGCATCCTGGCGTCGATGCGGAAGCCGGCGTTATCCGGATAGGCTTCGGGATGGTCCTTTTGCATGGAGGTATAGACGGTGCGCAATTCCGTGCGAGCCTGATCGAGAGTGGCGCCGGGAGCGAGCTTACCGAAGAGTTCGGTCATGCGATGGACGCGGCCGGTGACCATGGTGGCGGAGAGGTGGTGCGGGCTGGTGACGATGTTGCCGATGATTTCCGTGTCCGCGGGATACGGCACACTGGGTTCGAGGACGCCGATGACGGTGGCCGAACGATCGCCAATGCTGCTGAGGCGAACAGTTTTGCCGATCACATTCGGATCTTTTCCGTAAACGGTGGACCAGAAGCGATAGGTGAGCACGATGACGCCGGCGGCGTTGGGACCATCGTCCTCTGGTCCGATGAGACGGCCGAGGACGGGGCGCAGACCCATGACTTCGAAGTAGGTGCCGCCGACGACGGCACCTCGAACTCCGCGAGGTTCACCGAGACCGATCATGGTGAAGCCCATGGTGGAGAAATCGCCGAACTCGCTGACGGAGTGGATGTTGGTTTCAAGATCCTTGAGTTCGGGGACGGAGAACGTGGTGTCGTTATCTCCGAGGGCCGGGGCGCTCTGGCGGATGTAGATGAGCCGGTTCTCGTCGCGGTTGACCAGGGGCTTGAGCAGCACGCCGCGGACGAGCGTGAAGATGGCGGCGTTGGCGCCGATGCCGAGCGCCAACGTGAGGATCACAATGGCCGCAAGCCCTCTGCTGCGCATCAGCGAGTGGAACGCAACTCTTAGATCGCGGAAAAATGACATGTTTTTTGTCCCTTCGGCGTTTAGCAGTATAACTCCTGTCTTGTCGCCTGGTGGCAAGTGATTTTCCCGATGGGCAGCGATTCAGGGCGGATGACGGGCTAACCGGCAGTCATGCGCCCTGCACGAAGGAACGAAGACTTGGCACAGGCAAGAGTGCCTGTGCTACTGGAGGTGGTAATGGGCGACGCGGCTGCACAGGCAGGAATGCCTGTGCTACTGGAGGCTGCACAAACGGAGACGGAGGAAATATAAACGCAGAGACACAGAGGGCGCAGAGGGACCCGCTATAAAGGCGCGATTGCCTGCAGTGGTGCTGCAAAGGGCACAGGCAGGAATGCCTGTGCTACTGGAGGTGGTGGGCGACGCGGCTGCACAGGCAAGAGTGGCTGTGCTCGCAGCTGCACAGGCAGGAATGCCTGTGCTACTGGAGGCTGCACAAACGGAGACGGAGGAAATATAAACGCAGAGGCACAGAGGGCGCAGAGGGACCCGAGGCTACGGTGTTGGTGCGCTGGGCCGCCTGAGAATTTGCGGACCCAGCGGCGAAGAGTGAAAAGTTTCTCTCGCTTCCCGCGATCCGCCACCTGCAACTCACGTCTTGTCTTAAGGTTACGGCAACCATTGTCACGCTGGCTGCGAATGCAATACGTCAACGATGCGTTTGCTCTTACACTTACGTTTGAGGTCGAGCAGCAGGATACGAATTTTCAGTGGAGAAGCGGCCAGGAGCGGCACTCGGAGACGGTGACTGGCGAGGTCGCGGGGCCCAGCTTGACGCGGATCACACCGTCAGAGGTGGAGCAGAAGTTTTTCGTTCCGGCGGAATCACTGACGGGAGTAGCGACTGCGACATATTCCTTGCAGGGGGCATGTTGGCAAGGCGTGGTGAGGCGGAATTCGTAGCCGGATTTAACGCAGGGTGTGTTTCCGGTGCAGGCGGGACCAGCCAGCGGGTCGGAAATAATACCGGCGTGATTGGAAGAATGAACAGTCGGATTTTTCGGATCCGTGCCGAGAGCGGCCAGGTCAGGCGCGAAGCCAATCTTGGGATACTCCGCGGAATAGGTGACCTCGGCGGCGTTCACGGTGCGAATGCTGCCGACAGCGCCGGCTTCGTTTGCAGCGATGCGGGAGCGGAGCAGATTGGGTATGACGATGGCCGCTCCGACAAGCGCAGCGCTGAGATCGAAGCCACTGGATGCGCTGATTTCACGAATGGCCGTGGGCTCGGCGTAAACGCGCATGATCGAGGGTTGAGCGTCGTTAACGTAGCGCTTGAGGAGGTCTCCGAACTGCGGGGATAGTTCTTTGGCCGAAGCCGCGAAGCCCGCGAGAGGATTTTGGTAGAAAATGGCGGAGGCGTCCGACGACTGGCCCGGCGGGAGCGACGCGATGAAGGTTTGGGATTTTGCGAGCGAATCCGCGGAGTCATGCAACCGGAAGGATTCGGCGAGAAGGTCCGAGCGGGTGGCAACGACCAGGTAGCCGCCGGCGATGGCATAGCTGATGTCCATGGGTTTCTGCGTGGCAACGTGCACGGTGTTGAAGGTGACGCCAGCATTTTCGGTTTGTTGCACGGAAAGATGAGCGGCCGTCAACAGAGTGGCGAGTGTTTTCTGAACGCGATCGGCGTCGTTTACTTTCAGTACGGTTTTCCAGGTGGGCTGGGTGGCGTTGACGTTGTCCAACTCGAAAGCGATCTCGCCGGAGAGTTGGCTGAGAAGATCCTCTTTGAGTTTAAGATTCAGGGCTTTTTCGCCCACGGCAACCGCCGCGAATGCGCCGGCGTTCGAGGGTCCGGCGATCAGCTGCGTGTCGTCGAAAATCCGCGAGAGATTGGTGAGATTTAGAGCGATGGCGAACGGGGCTTTGGGCGAGAGAAAATCCAGGCTGCCCAGCGGGCCTGGTTTGTCGAGCCAGGCCGCGGCGCCGTGGCGTGGAGCGCTGAAGGAAAGCTCGCCTTGGCTGACGGACTGGCCGGCGATCGGACCGTGTTTCCAAACGAGATACTGCATATCGGCGAAACCGCTGCGCTGAAAGGACTGCTGGCTGTCCTTGGTGGTGAGCGGGACTTGTTTGAGGAGCGTCTGGAGATTGGCGGCTGCGAGAAACGACACACCGCCCGCATAGGCGTCGGAAACGCGCCGGCCGAAGGGAGACGATGCGAATTCGCGTTTGGCGCCGGTGAGGTACGCATCGAAATTGCGGACCGCGGGCAGATCGTAGGAGACGACGACAAAGTCCGGGCGAACGAGGATGACCAGTTGCTGTTGGCCTTTGGAATTATCTTCAGCCGCGGCGAGTTGCTTGGGGTCCAACACGCGGGCAATCGGCGCCCCAGTTCCTGCGAGCGCGCCGAGCCATTGGCGCAGCATGGAGTCGAGACCGGGCTTGCGGATTTCCGCCAAGAGGAGGAAACGGGTTTTCTCATGGTGCTGAGGATCGGTGGTGGTGAAGAAAACGGTTTCGTCGCCGAGGTATTGATAGAGTTGGGAGATTTTGTCGAGAGTGTCCTCGAGTTTTGGTCCGACAGTGGCGGGTTGGCCGTGGGTCCACCAGTCGCGGAAGACGTTGCTATGCTGCAGTTCGTCGCGCAAGACGGCGAGCGACTGTTGCACCACGTTGCCATAGTTCGGAGCTGCGACGTAGATGGTGGTCGAGTCCGGGAGAAGAGGCAAAAGATGGCTGTCGGCGCGCGGTGCGGGGAGGGTTACATTCTGGTGCAGCTTGGTTCCGAGTTGCGCCAATTCGGGAAGCAGGCCCGGGTATTTGTTGAGGTCTTCAGACCACGGCGTTGCAGAAGGATTTGTGGCAGCTTGGGGATTCGAGGTCGCTGGCGGGTTCCCAGCAGCTTGCTGCGCCTGGGAAGGCGGGCCGGCGAGAACGCCGACGATCACGGCGAGTGCACAAATGACGAGATAACGACGGAGTCGCTGGGAGGCTGGTGTCATTCGCATGTGATTTCGTTCCTCCGCTTGAGGCTGATGAAAGAAATGTTCTTCGGTGCGTTTATGCAACTCTAACGCAGGAAGCGGGCGGATGGGATGGGTCAGTCGCGATCAAGACCTTAGTAAGTTACCGGTCCTTCCCTCCCGCGCCGGGGAGCGAAGTGACGAAGTCAGGTGGTGTGCTTGGCGGGAATGTCGGCCAAGGCGAGAATTTCTACGTTGTTGCCGTTGGGATCTTGGATATAGACGGAGGATGTGCCGTCGCGATGCTTTTTCGGTTGGCCGTAAGCACGGGGATCGCCGAGGACGGCGAAGTGATCGGGGTGTTGCGAGGGCAGGACGAAGGCCAAGCGAATATTGGCGAATTCTACCAAGGCCCAGGTGTCGTCTTGATAGGCGACCTTGCACTGAAAATGCTGCTTATACCAATTCACGGTTTCTCCGACGTCGGCTACGGAAACGGCAACGTGATCCATGGTATCCAGATTGTTTTTCTCGACGGGGCCAGACATGGCAAAACCCTCCGTTCGTTAGCAGCTGAGGTAAGAATACTCGCATCGGGTGCCGATGGCCACGCGAACCGGGCTCCCGAATCTCTGTCAAAGAGGAAACAGCCCTTCGCGACGTTAGACGGAGTCCATGCTTTATTCATACGGCTGTAACATGCGGTGGGCTATAAACTCTCGTCCTCCAACAAGAATCGAATCTCAGAGCCGGTATCCGGCGAAGGAATACGGATTTGGACAGGAGTCCGATGGCTAGCACAGCGTTAGCACCAGCGCCAAAATCGCCGACAGGCGCGGAAGCGCCCCCGCCGGCGCACCACGCAGCGGTACACGAAAAATTATCGAAGGGCCCTGGCGCGATAGGCATGATGATTTTCGGCGTGGTGCTGATCGCGGGCATCATCTACATCGGGTACAGCTTGTCGCACGATCTAATCGGGGTGAAAAACACCTCGGCGATGCCGTACATCCTTTTGGGTGTGGCGCTCTTTGTGGCCCTGGCGTTCGAATTTGTGAACGGGTTTCACGATACCGCGAACGCGGTGGCCACGGTAATTTACACGCATTCGCTCGATCCGCAGATCGCGGTGACGTGGTCGGGATTCTGCAACTTCATCGGCGTGGTGCTGTCTTCGGGCGCGGTGGCTTTCGGCATCGTTTCGCTGCTGCCGGTGGAGTTGATTTTACAGGTGGGCAATAGCGCGGGATTTGCGATGGTGTTTGCGTTGCTGGTGGCGGCAATTATTTGGAACCTGGGCACCTGGTGGCTGGGATTGCCCGCTTCCAGCTCGCATACGCTGATCGGTTCGATTATCGGCGTGGGCATCGCGAATCAGTTGATGCAGGCGCGCAGCGGGACCAGCGGCGTGGACTGGGCGCAGGCGGCGAACATCGGCAAGTCGCTGGTGCTCTCGCCGATCGTGGGATTTTTCGTGGCCGGCTTGTTGTTGCTGGGGATGAAAGCGGTGATTAAGGATCCGCGGCTGTATGAAGCGCCCAAGGGCGATGAGCCGCCGCCGTGGTGGATTCGCGGGCTGCTGATTCTCACGTGTACCGGCGTCAGCTTCTTTCACGGCTCGAACGACGGGCAAAAGGGCATGGGGCTGATCATGCTGATCCTGATCGGCACGGTGCCGACCACGTATGCGCTGAACCACGCGGTGACCGCGTCAGAGTCGCAGGACTTTATCGCGGTTTCGCAACAAACGGCTGGGGTATTGGACAAATACGTGCAACCCAGCGCATCCATCGGCGATCCGCGCGAGGACGTGACGGAATACATCCGCACGAAGGAGTTCAAGCCCAACACGATGTTAGCTTTGCGGGAGTTGGTCAACGGCGTCGGCACCGAAATGGCCATCTTCAAGCAACTGTCGAATGTTCCCAACGACAGGGTGCGCAACTTCCGAAACGATATGTATTTAGTGGGCGAAGCGATTCGCCTGATGCTCAAATCCGGTGCGGGCGGCATCTCCGCGGCAGACGCCGCGGTACTGAAGAACTACAAAGCCAATCACATCGACCGGGCTACGCGGTTTATTCCTTTGTGGGTCAAGGTGGCAGTGGCGCTGGCGCTAGGATTGGGGACCATGGTGGGGTGGAAGCGGATTGTGGTCACCGTGGGCGAAAAAATCGGCAAGAACCATCTGACGTATGCGCAGGGTGCGGCGGCGGAGATTACGGCCATGGCCACGATTGGAGCGGCGGATATGTATGGGCTGCCGGTCAGTACGACGCACGTTTTATCTTCGGGCGTAGCTGGGACGATGGCGGCCAATCATTCCGGCATTCAGATGTCGACGGTTCGTAACCTGGCGCTGGCTTGGGTGTTGACGCTGCCTGCGGCGATGATGCTGTCGGGCTTCTTGTTCTGGACGTTCACCAGGCTGTTTAAATAAAGCGGGCGATTTTCGGCGAACCGGGGCACGGGACTTCTCGTGCCCCTTTTTGTTTGGGGACGAGCTTCGCCACTCGTGCGCAGTTGCTGCTCGAAGTTTAATCAGAAACGAGAAACCAGGAAGAGGCTGCAGCCGATGGCGAACAGGTCTTCTGCGACGGCGATTACGAAATCAGGCACGCTTAGAGCTTTGACGAGCCTGGTGCGGACTTGATAACCGGCAAACGCGCCGATGATGCCGCCGACCGCACCGAGAATTGCACCGACGGCGGGAGACTGGCTCCCTGCTAGAGCGATGGCGGCGCCGCAGAGTCCACCCGTCACAAAACGGGCGACGAGACCAAGCGGAGCGGTGCGGCTCGGGGATTGCGGTAGCTTGTCGCCTACTATTTCTCCCAGAGCCGCCAAGGTAAAAATAATAACTGCCGGCCACGATGCCATGAAACCTAACGCTGTGCCGTGAAGCGGCAGCCAGCCTAAGTGCGCGGCCCACGCAACAATCGCAGGCGCGGCCAGGCTGCGCAAGCCGCAAACAACGCCGAGGAGGAAAGCGAGCAACAGAATTATGGGAGGAGTCATGGGCAGACTCTGCACCCTCAAGGCTCGTGGTGTCAAGCTAGGGAAAAACGATGCCATTCTTGACGGTGGTTCAGCTAAGAAGATCGGAAACTCGGCGAGGGCATCGTCTATTTGAGCGCGGCGAGGGGCGCGTTCCCGCTCGTCTGGGCATATAATGCGATTATGCACCATGCCAAGCTTGTTCCCGTCCATTCATACGGTACGCGCGCCGAGGCGGACCTAGCCAAGGGTGTGCTCGAAGACGCTGGCATTCAAGCAATGGTCCAGGCTCACACGGCGGGAGGAATGCGTGAACACCTTGCGTGGTCCGGCGCGGGGTTTCAAATTCTGGTGCGCGAGGAGGAGGCAGCCCCTGCGCGCGATGTGCTCACTCCCCCTGCGGAAGGCGAAGCAGGCCTGGACGCGGACTTCGCAGATGATGACGACCCTCCATCGACGCGGCGCTGGTTTACCTAGATAAGTGGACAAAGTCCGAAAAGCGACGGCCTAAATTTCGCCCTTGACTTTCGCTTTTTGTTCGCTATAGTGAGGGGCGGTAGAGGAAACGGGAAACGGACGCTCTGCCGGCTCCATTGCCATTCTGGCTCTCACGGGCCGGCGGGGCGTCCGTTAAAACCCGTGACACCGGTGGCAAAGACGGGCCTCTACGAGGAGCGGCGATGGAACAATCCTTGGGCAGTGTACTCCCCGGCGGACAGAACACACACCATTTAGGGGACCGCGCGGGTCAGATCCAACGGCAACTGCAGACCGCGTACCGCAATGCTGCGGCTTGGCTCGGTCAGCGGCGTGTATGGGCGACGCGGGCGCCGATGGCGAAGGAATCGGCGGCAGCGATGCTAGCGGAGGAGTTGAAAACGGTACGCCGCGAAGTGTTAGCGCGGACCGGGATGCGGGTAGGCATCGGAGCGGCGCGCACGGCTACGGTGGCCAGGACCGCCTCGCGGGTTGAAATGGAAGGCGGTGTTTGCGTGGTGGCTGGAGGCGAGGAGCGCGACTTTCTAGCTCCGCTGCCGCTGCAGAAGCTCTACGGATTGTCAGGCGCGTCCTTGAGGGTTCTGCGGGCGAGCGGGCTGGTTACGATCGGAGAATTGCAACGGGTGCCGAAGGCGGCGTTGCAGGCGGGGTTTGGAGATGCGGAAGGATTGCGGATTTGGCGCAGCGCGCGAGGGCTGGACACGACCCGGGATGGCGGGCGGGCCTCGCTGAGCGATGCGCTGCGGCCGGGTTTGGGCGGAAACCTACTGGCAGGGTGCGGAACACTGCTTAGCCGCATTCTGCGGAAGATGGCATTTTAGGGACGCGGAGGTTGTCGCTCAGGAAGCCGGAGGTGGGAAGGAAAGTTGCGAGAAAGGCAAAAAGAGCCGCATACTCGCATTGATGACGCGCAGATTGGGGTACGCAGGAAGATATGGAAGAAAGCGGCCGACTCGGAGCTTTGCCGCACTGGGCGGAGCATTGCTGAGCGTGGTATTCGCTTTCGGCGTCATCGCGCGTGCCGATGAGATTCGCCTGAAAGACGGCAACAAGCTCTACGGCGTGATTGTGGCGTATGAAGACAACATGTTCAAGGTGAAGACGCCCTTTGGATATGTTCTGGTGGAGAAAGACAAGATCGCGGAGATTGTGCCTTCGACAAATGGAGCGGCCGACTCCACGCCAGAAGCCAAAGCCGCCGCGAAGAGAGATTTGACGGCCGCGACAAAGAAGCCGGCAAGGGTTCACCCTCCGGCACCGGCGGCGGCAACCAACAGCACTGCGACAAATGACGTTGCTGCCCCGGTCGCCGACGCGACTTCGCCGGCGACGCCGGTGGCCACGGACGTTAGCGATAAAACGGTGGACCCCGCAATCGCCAGGCGGGAAAAGACCGCCGCGATCATGGCCAACACCGCGGTCAAGCCGCAATTGCCGGCGCCGGCTGCGAAGAAAGTCTTGGCACCCGCGCTGCGATCCGCAGCGGGCGCGCCCATGCCCGGAACAACGGTGGTCAGTGCGGAGTCCGTTCCGGCGGCACCTCAAGTCCCCGACGCACTGCCGGAAGAGATTCGGGGCAATTTGTACATCAATCGTGTTAACGGCTTCAGCATTTATAAAGCGCCGAGCTGGAATTTAATCGAAGACGCGCGGAAAGCCCTGCCGAACGCCGTTGCGGCCATGGGGACGCTCAACGAGTCAACGCTACTGGTGGTTGGGAAAGAGAAAAACAAAGAAGCGCTGGAGCCGGCGGCGGCCGCGGCGGAGCACCGCGTGCGCGAAGTCTACGATAATTACCGCCAAATTTCGCGCCGCACGACCACCATCGACGGCGTGCCGGGAGTCGAGTACCGCTTCCGTGGCGTGGCCGACGATCACGATTGGTCCGGGACGCTGGTGGTGCTGACGCGCGCCGACGAGACTTTCACCATTTTGGGGATGACCTACGCGGATACCGACTTAATTCAAATTCAAGAAAACGTAATCGCCCGCTCCATCGCCAGCCTGAAATTCGACGCGCGGTAAATAGTCACGAGCTCCAACTCGGCGAGTATTTACCTGATTGCGCTATGGCCCATCTTCTTGGTTGTGGTTTTAATGCGCAGCGGCTTCGCTGGCTTCGTGGCCTTTGCGGTGCTCGCGGATCATGGCGATGAGCGCCTGGGCAGCGCGCGGCAGGCTGCGGTCGCGGCGATATACCAACCCAAGTTCGCGGAACAGTTCCACGCCTTCGACGTTGATGAGTTTCACTTCGCCGGCCTTGACTTGATCCTTCGCGAAACTTTCACTGATTAGAGAGACGCCTACGTCGGCGGCGACGAAGCGCTTAATCATGCCGATGCTGGGCAATTCCATGGTGACCTGAATCCGCGAACGATACGGGCGAAAAAGTTTGTCGAGAACCTGGCGCGTATATCCGGTGCGTGGAAAGATCTGCGGCTGCGCCGCCACTTCATCCAGGGTCACCTTACCCTTGTGAGCCAGAGGATTGTGGGTGCTGACCATGAAGCGCATGCGGTCTTTGTAGATGTGATGCACTTTCAAGTTGGGCGATTTAGTAGGCAGCGTGACGATGCCCACGTCCACCGTGCCGTCTTCCACCCGCTGTAGAATTTTGTGGCTGAAATTGCGATAGATGCTCACGTGCACCATGGGATATTTGCGCTGGAACTCCGCGAAAATATCCGGCAGGAGGTACAGGCAGGTGGCTTCGTTGGCGCCGAAGACCACGCGGCCTTGCACTATGTCGCCGCGGTCGGCCACACCCTGGACAGATTCGTCGCGAAGACGAAGCAATTTCTCAGCGTATTCAAACAGAACTTGTCCGGCGGGGGTGAGCTCGACGGATTTCGCCGAACGGTCCAACAGCTTGGCGCGATAGGCCTGCTCTAGCTGGCGGATTTGCGCGCTGACCGCCGACTGTGAACGAAAAACCTTTTGTCCCGCGCGCGAGAAACTCTTGAGTTTGGCAACGTAGACAAACGTAGCGAGTTGGTCGAAATCCATGGGCGATGTACTCGGCGAGGATTATAACGGATTCCGCACGCCGAATGGGTCGTGATTTGCGCTCCTCTCAAATAAGCATGCCGGCATGGGAAGACTGCGCCGAGATGTTGGACGGCAGTAACAGAGTGTCCGGCAAGCCGGCCAGCAGCGGCCGCCAAGTGTCTTCGATGGTGCCCTGAAAGTGGATGGGCTGCACTCGCAAGAGCGGAAGCCCGCGCAGGTGCATGAGCATGCGGCGTGCGCAAGGGCTGTCGGTGAGATGGACATGCTGCTCCAGCACGCCGCGCAACCAGAACTCTTCCTCATCCGTGATTTCCGCCAAATTCACAAAATCGGGATGCACCACTTCGTCGGCGCCCGACCGCAAGATGTAGGCGAGACCGCCGGTCATCCCCGAACCGAAATTCATGCCGATCGAGCCAAGGACCAACGCCACGCCACCGGTCATATACTCGCAGCCATGTTGGCCGAGCCCTTCGACCACCGCCAGAGCTCCACTGTTGCGCACCGCGAAGCGTTCGCCGGCGCGCCCGGCAATGTACAACTGGCCCGACGTGGCGCCGTACAGTACGGTGTTGCCGGCGAGGACATCGCCGCGGCGGGAGGCAGCCGAGCCGGCAGAAATGCTGATCGTTCCGCCCGAAAGACCTTTGCCCACGTAGTCGTTTGCTTCGCCGGTGAGCTTCAGCGTGAGGCCGGCGGCCAGAAACGCGCCAAAACTTTGTCCCGCGGAACCATGAAACTCGCGGCTGATTTCCGCGGTGAATTCGTCGCCATGGCTGCGGCGGCGCATCACTTCACCGCTTATGCCCGCGCCCACACTGCGGTCCGAATTTCGGATGGGCTGCGACTCCGGTTGGTGATCCAACGATCCGCGAAAGTGTCTGGAATCTTCCAGCGCGGCCGCGTGCACCGTGGGCGTTTGCTGCGGCGCAACCCGGCCGAATGCAGAGATCGGCACGACCATCAGGGGATCCATGCCGGAACGCGCGGAGAGGCGGTCGTACCAACCGGTCAATTCGCTGAGAGAACGCACGCCGAGATTGGCGAGGCGCACGCGAATTTCATCCGCCAGCGAGCGGAAATACGCGACCACCATTTCCGGCTTGCCTTTGAAACGCGCGCGCAAAGTTTCGTCCTGTGTAGCGATGCCCACAGGGCAAGTATTCAAGTGGCATTGCCGGGCCATCACGCAGCCGATGGCGAGCAGCGAGGCGGTGCCAAAGCCAAATTCGTCGGCGCCGAGAATGGCAGCAAGAATAATGTCGCGCGAAAATTTGAGGCCCCCGTCCACGCGGAGAGAGAGACGCGAACGGAGGCCCGCGCGAACCAAAGTGTCATGAGCTTCGCGCAAACCTATTTCCCACGGAAGGCCCGTATTCTTGATGGAGGTAAGCGGTGAAGAGCCGGTGCCGCCATTGTGCCCGCTGATGGTGATCACATCGGCGCCGGCTTTGGCGACTCCCGCGGCAATAATGCCAACGCCGGAGCCCGAAACGAGTTTCACGCCGATGCGCGCGCGTGGATTTACGGCGCGCAAATCGTGAATGAGCTGGGCCAAATCTTCAATGCTGTAAATATCGTGATGCGGCGGCGGAGAAATCAGCGGTGTCCCCGGTGTCGCATGGCGAATACGCGCGATGTAGGCGGTAACCTTTTTCGCGGGAAGCTGGCCACCTTCGCCGGGCTTCGAGCCCTGCGCCATTTTGATTTCAAGTTCCTGAGCGTGGACTAGATAATCCGCCGTCACACCAAACCGTCCGGAAGCGACCTGCTTAATTTTGTTGGCGGCGTGCGGCTCGTTATGGTAGACGTCGGGATCTTCCCCGCCCTCTCCGGTATTGCTTCGCGCACCGATGGAATTCATGGCCTCGGCGAGTGTGCGATGCGCTTCCGCGCCGAGAGATCCGAGAGACATCGCCTGCGTACTGAAGCGCCGCAAAATGGATTCGCTCGATTCGACTTCTTCGAGCGCCACTGGCGCATCTGGCGCGGTTTCCAGCAAGTCACGAAGAAAAATGGGGCCTTGGCTTTCCGCGAGCTCCTCGAACGCAGAATATTTTTTAACTTCCGGGGCTTTAACGAAGGCGTGCAAGCGCCGCAACACTTCCGGTGAATTGGCGTGCAGCTCCGCACCTTTGCGAAAACGGTATAAACCGGCATCGGACAGCTCTTCGGAAGCTTCCGCGAAAGCCGTTTTGTGCATGCGCAGATAATCCGCCAGCAAATCGTCCAGCGATTTCTGGCCGGGAAAATCTGCCGCATCTTCAAAAAATTCGTTACACACGTCTTCCTTTAGCCCCACGATCTCAAACAAATGGCTGTTGCGGTAACTCGCCAGTGTCGAAACGCCCATCCTTGCCAAAACTTTTCGCAACCCGGCGTTAATCGCCGTACGCACCGCTTCGACGGCGTTTGGTTCGTGCGCCAAAACCTCGGGCGCTGCCGCAAATTGCAACGCGAGACTGGGAACCACCGCGCTCGCACCACTGGCCACCAACAGTGCCA
>Ga0302326_10000697_pt1 | contig 89249 bp, 77 predicted proteins | sample Palsa_T0_3_FD_202264 | JGI IMG/M metagenome (GOLD analysis project Ga0302326, IMG submission 202264) | Peat permafrost microbial communities from Stordalen Mire near Abisko, Sweden - Palsa_T0_3 | ecosystem: Environmental > Terrestrial > Soil > Palsa > Peat permafrost | place: Sweden: Abisko... | reverse complement strand
TGGGCGCACAAGTCCCGGGGACTATACCGGGGATGGAAGGTGTGTGGCGGCTCAATTTCAACGGCGACGGAAGTTTCAAAGACATGACGCAAATCCAGCAAGGGAAACCATGTCCGACGCAAGCAGTGGTAGCACCCGTTCCGGCCCCCAAATCAGATGGAGGTCCAAATCCGCCGGCAAAGTTTCCCTGAGACGCCCATGCCTGACAAGGCCCGTTATTCGCTAAGCGATGTCGAGCGGACTCTTCGGAAGCATGAACAACGGCTTCTTGCGCACCCAAATGTGCTGTACCTGGCGATCGGTGAGAAGATCCGGTTAGGTACTGGGCAGAAGCGCTTGGCAATTCGTGTCTGTGTATCGCAAAAAATGAAAAAGGGCTACGGCGATGCCGTTCCCAAACGATTGCGGGGGATCAACCCGGCTGGAACCCTGGCAGACTTCTTCATACCAACTGATGTCGAGACGAAGCCTCGAAAACTTAAAGCGCTTGGCGTCCGGGGTGGTGACTCCATAACGGCGGCAACTCTCGGCTCGGTGGGCCTCGTGTTCAACGGTACGAACGGGCAAAGTTTCATCCTGACGAACGCGCACGTCAGCCCGGGAGTCGACCAATTCGCACAGGGGCAACCCGTCAGTATTCTTGGAGGCCCAATTATCGGTAATACAAATTGGGCAACGCACCTTGCGTCTGAGCCAGGGCACGTACACACAGTAGATGCGGCCGTGATCATTCCGAGTGTGCAAGTCGACCCGTTCGCTATCGATGGATATCCCTTAGCCGTAGTGGAGTATGGTTCGCTCGTGGAGGGATCGAATCAACCACTCTTCTATCTGCGGCAGAATGGTACTCGGCGGACATTTTTGTATCCTCATCGGGTCATGACTCCACGGTTGGTGGATGTCGAGGGACATGAAATTCTTTTCGTGAACTTCTTCGAAATGACGCTCGCAGAGGGACCGCCTCCCGTAAGAGGCGATTCTGGGTCGGTATTGGTTTCCGACGATGGAGCGGGGCTTGTCGTTCATGCGTTACTCTTTGCTGGTGATATGAGCACCGTAGGAGTGATCGCAATAGACGATGTCTTTCAAGCGCTGAGCGCACTAGCAGATGGTCTGAGGTAGAGTGAACCGCTGCGGTTGAACCTAAGCCAAAACCGCGCGGCTCACCAACATTGCGTCGTTGCTTGATGAACATTCGCATAGCGTGAGCGAAGACATCGCGCAACTTTCAATCTTACCAAACGAGACCCATCTCCAATTTTCTGACCGCAAGTGCGATTCGTTTCAAATGCTGGTGTCCCCATTCCGTCCTTCGTCGGCGCGAGACCTTGGTTGTGCGCATGAGTTCGCGTGTTACAGAAAGTCGTTTCGCCATTTGTAGGTCACTCCTTGGTTTGGAGAAAGGTGGGAGAGACCAAGGTTATAAGATTTACCCGTTTCGAGCGGCAAATCACCGACGGACAATAGACCTCTTCCACCTCGATTTGCCTTGTAGAGGCCGCCGGAAAAGAATAACGAACGGCGGACGGTCGGTAAAAGTCTAAACAAGAGCAGCAAACAGCGCGGAGTTATAAAGAACTGTAGATGGATAGTCGTCGTTCTCGCTATCGGTATCTGGACCTTGATACCAAAAGGCTCCGCACGAGCACAGACTCAGACTCCTTACGTGAACTGTAGTACTCTTAATTCACCATTCGGACTCATGCGCGTTTATCCTTTTGTTACTGTTAACCCAAACAGCAGCCAAGAAGGTCAGGCTTTTGCAATACGGGCGACGTTGCGATTGGTGGAGGATATGAAGTTCTCAATCCCCCCTACCGCTATCCGCAGGAGTACTAGTAATTATTCCTGAAGACTCGTTCTATTATTCATACACCACCGCGACCGGCCGACAGGTTCTATTGCAGAACGTAAACCTTTCAACGCTATGCGACTTTGCTAAGAAGGAATCTAAGCGCTGCCCCTCGGTGGATTTTAGAGTCTGCTTATCCTGTGTCACGCCAGCATCATAGCATCCAAATAATTCTCACCGAGTGATAGGACTGCTTCGACGTTGATGGGAGGCTGAGGATTCGCTTCTCGCCTATTGTCCGATGCGCGGCGCCAAGCGATCATCGTAGTGAGGCCCTTCATCGTTGCCGGAATGGTAATGGAACCAGATTATTCACACCAGCATATCGCGTGGACCGTCCATCAGCCTTACGATTTCGTGACGTCGAAGTGGCGCTAGTCCCAACGCTGATTACGTTTCAGGTCAAAGGCCAGAATCATTTCGTTCAGATGTGGCCCGAGCATCGGCGGGCTTTCTTTCGCCGAACCCTGCCCTTGGCGCTGGACACCGGTCACTGATTCCCTAGAACCTCGATTGCTCGCACCGCTGAAAAGGTAGGATTGCCTTTTCTGCAGCGCATCTCCTCGCCTGAATTATCGAATAGCAGCTTTTACGCGCTCCATCGTGAGCGCGCCGCGGAGGATATGATCATGAGCAAGGAATACGTTCGTCGTCGGGTAACCGATATCGGTATGCGCTCCGCATCATCCCCCATTGTCAGATACGCGACTCGTAACGATTTAATGAGGAAACTCTTGATAACACTGCGCGACAAGGAATCGCTTAAACTGCGAGCACTCCTTCATGACGATACGGTGCAAGCTATCCCAGCGCCTGGCGACGAACTGGATCAGGCACGCCACGACGAAGATCTCGAAATTCAAGTAACCCTGCTCGATCTTTCCGAGAGCCGACTTTCGGCTATCACATCTGCTCTTGTCCGACTCGAAGAGGGTCGCTTCGGCCTCTGTGAGGAATGCCATGACCAGATTTCGCTCATACGCCTCCATTCGGTGCCCTTCGCTCGCTTTTGCTTTGATTGCCAGAAGGAGATTGAGAAAGCGTCGCGGCGGGAACGCTCCCGAGTCGCTTCTTTTACTGGGCAAACGAGTCTTTTCGACTCACACCAGCCAAAAGTTGAGGATTTTGGCCCAGCTGCTGACTCTGATGCATCCATGCTCAGCTCACAAGCACGTCGGCGGCGACATTGAAAGAACACTGGTTTTGGCAGCTAGCTTTTAGCTGCTCGAAATCTGAGATGGTTCACATGCTCAAAGGGCTGCCGAAGGTCTGAGCAGCCATTCGAGAGAAATATTATGAAATCGAGAAAAGAAATACGAAACCGTTGGGCCATCATACTCGCCGGCGGTGAAGGAAGGCGATTGTCGGAACTAAGCTGTCGGATCGCCGGTGAGAAGACTCCGAAACAGTACTGTCAGATTGTGGGTGGCCAGTCTCTAATCGAACAGACCGGTCAGCGCGTAGAGCTCACTATTCGCAAGGACCAGATGTTTTACGCGCTGACCCGAAGCCACGAACGCTAATACATACCGTTACTGGCCGGTGTGCACCGGCGAACCTCGTGATCCAGCCGATGAATCGGGGCACTGCACCTGCTGTACTATATTCGTTGATGCGAATTGGTCTGGTCGATCCAAACGCGCAGGTAGCACTATTTCCCTGCGATCATTATGTCAGTAACAATGACCTGTTCATGTAGCACGTGCGCATCGCTTTCGAGGCACTCGTCGATAGCCAAGATCTAATAGTATTACTCCGTATCACTCCCGACGCTCCGGAAACGGAGCACAGATGGATCGAACCGGGAAGTTCATTTCGCGGCGGGTCGGAGATGTTGTTTCACGTGCGCCGCTTTATTGAAAAACCCTCGGTCGAAATTGCGCGCCGAATGTGGACGGAGGGTCGATGCCTCTGGAATAGTTTTGTGTTGATTGCCCGGCTTTGGAATCTGCTCGCCCTGATGATTCGGGGGATGCCAGAGCTGTGCGATACTTTCGCGCATTCGGGTTGGACGCTCGGCACCACGTTCGAGAGTGATGCTGTTCAGCAGATCTATCAGAGCATCGTTCCTAAAGGGTTCTACGGCAGCGTACTAACTTCCCATATGCGCGATCATTTAAGCGTGCTACCGGTCTCCGGAGTCTATTGGAACGACCTAGGGGACCCATCTCGCGTAGCGGCGACCATGGCTCACCTCGGGCCTACGCCTCGATGGATGCCATAACTCATTTTTCTGGCGATTGTGGTCGTCCTCGCAATCTAAGACGAATTGCTCGGTAGGTTCGGCGCGATCGGTTGGTGGGTTCGCGTCGGCCTCCAGGATTGTGCGGTCTTTACTGGCATTTCGTCGATATCGTTTTGGGTAGTTAAATGAGGACGATTAATCGCGCGCAAGCGACCCCGCTGCACAAGACGGCTAAGTCGATCGCGAGAACGCTGGCCCATCATAGATGGGCCGCTCGGTAGTACCGATTCGAATTGTTATTATAGTGCTCATTTGGGCTGAGGGTTGTGCCAACCGCCATCCGGAGCAATGAGCGTATTAGCCTCTTTCGGTCCCCAGGTGTGGCGCCTGTATGAGCGCACGCGGTGGTGGGTATTGAGGACACGCTCGACGACGGTCCATGCGGCCTCAACTGCGTCTTCACGGGTAAACAGCGCGCCGTCGCCGACCATGGCATCACTCAGAAGCCGTTCGTAAGGTGCTTCGTCTCCGGGTTGTTCTTCGGACAGAAAAAGTTCTCGCTGGTCGCCGACAAACTCTTTCCCCCCCAGCTTGACGCGTGCAGCGAGGGCGATGGATGAATTCGGAGAAATCTGGAAACGCAAATAATTATCTCTGCCGTGCGCCTGTGCTGAGTCGGCGAAAAGCTTTTGCGGCGGCGGCTTCAGCTCCACCAAGACCTCGGTCGCGGTTGCAGGCAAGTATTTACCCGAGCGCAGATACCACGGCACCCCTTCCCATCGCCAAGAGTCAATGAAGAGCCGAAGAGCGCAAAAAGTTTCCACGTCGGATCTTTTCGCCACGCCCGGCTCGTTCCGGTAACCCGCATATTGTCCACGCACCAAATCATCGGGCGTTAGCGGGCGCATGGCTTTAAAGACTTTGGTTTTTTCATTCTGCGCGGCACCAAAATCCCTGTCCGCCGGCGGTTCCATCGCAAGTAATGCGACAATCTGGAAAAGATGGTTCTCTATAACGTCGCGTAGGCATCCGGCGGTTTCGTAAAACGCACCTCGATCCTCGATGCCAAAAGCCTCGGACATGGTTATCTGCACGCTGGCCACGTAGTTGCGGTTCCATATAGGCTCCAAAAAGGAATTGGCAAACCGGAAATAGAGAATATTCATGATCGCCTCCTTTCCCAGGAAATGATCAATGCGAAAGATGGAGTTCTGTGGGAATACCGTCTGCGCGACGCGGTTGAGTTCGCGCGCAGAGGCCAAGTCGCGTCCAAACGGCTTTTCGACAATGACGCGCGCGTGCTTAGCCAAGCTCGCAACACCGAGTTGTTTAATCACTGTTTCGAAGAGCGAAGGCGGGATCGCTAGATAATGTGCCGGGCGGCGCGAGCTACCCAGCGCCTGTTTTATCGCCGTAAACGTGCTCGGACTGTTATAGTCGCCGCTCACATATCTGAATAGGGACAAAAGATTGTCAAGCGCGTGCCGGTCATCGATGCCACCCGCTCCCTTTATGCTGTCTGTCACGCGTCTATGCAGACGCTCTAGACTCCACTCAGGAAAGGCAACTCCGATTACCGGGACTTTAAGGGTGCCGCGCTTCACCATCGCATAGAGCGCCGGAAAGGTCATCTTGTGGGCAAGATCTCCTGTCGCTCCAAACAGCACCAGCGCATCCGAATGAGACGCAGTCATCGAGTCCTCTTTTCTTGGTTTGCATCATAATATTTCATCAGCAGTCGATTTGTACCAGCGATCTTCAAAGTCGTCTCAAATGAGCAACAATCGCAGCATTCAGGCAATCGCCCTGGCTCGAGTCCGCTGGATTCGTACCCGGCTTCCCCAAGCAGAGTACCGCTATTAACACGGCATCCAGACCGCCTCAAATGTCGCCATCAACCGGCGGCGATGCAATACCGGCAACACTTGATCGTATCGGTGCCATCCGCTTTTGGATAGCGATCCTGTTGACGGGTGTGGGTACCGGTATCGGCGCGGCAGCGCTGACTCGGCTGCTAGAGATAGTGCAGCAGCTTGCATGGGGCGGCTCAGGCACTAATCTATTAGAAGCGGCCGAGCGCACGATTGCGTGGCGGCACGTTCTCGTACTGCTCGGCGCTGGCTTCCTGACTGGTGCTGCACAGCTCATCCTAAAGCGCCTGTCGAGTGGTAATGGAATCGATATTACAGCTGCTATTTGGTTTCACGCCGGGCGGCTACCGGCTTTCCGTACTTTGGGCAGCGCTTTACTTTCTGTGATCATTGTTGGCATGGGGGTCTCGCTTGGCCGCGAGGGCGCGCCGAAACAGGCTGGCGCAGTAGTCGCTAACCTGGCTTCAGACAGAGCACGCTTGTCCGATGAACAGCGTCGGCTTTTGGTGGCCTGCGGCGCGGGAGCCGGAATGGGTGCGGCGTATGGCGTGCCATTGGGAGGTGCGCTTTTCGCGCTGGAGGTGATGCGCGGGATGTTGGCCTTGAGGTACGTACTACCCGCCCTTTTCACTTCAGTAATCGCTACAGCGGTCTCATGGCTGGCACTCCCCGATGCGCCGACCTACCTCATCCCGGCTTATCCCAGCTCCATATCGATTATGGTATGGGCTATTTTGGCCGGGCCAATCGCGGGTCTGGCTTCGGTCGGCTATGTCAGGGCCGTCACTTGGGCCGATCGCAACAAACCCAAGGGCTGGCGGCGCGTGATGGCGCCTTTGCTCGTGTTTGGGTTGCTGGGCATAGTCTCGATCTGGTTCCCGCAGATCCTTGGTAATGGCAGGGACATTTCGCAACTTGCGTTCACGAACCAGGTTGCGCCAGCCTTACTGCTTACGCTGGTTGCACTCAGGCCCGCTGCGACCGTGCTGTGCCTCGGCAGTGGTGCCCCCGGTGGCTTGTTTACACCATCTCTTACGGTCGGCGCATTGCTCGGCGCTGTAATGGGTTACGGTTGGTCCTGGTTCTGGCCAGGTGTGCCACCCGGACTGTTCGCCGTGATCGGTGCGGCGGCGGTATTGGCGGCCACCACACAAGGCCCAATTTCGACGGTGGTACTCATGATGGAGCTAACTGGCCGAGATCGATCGTTTATTGTGCCTCTGTTGCTCGCTGTAGGTACTGCTACTGTCGTGGCACGGAGTATCGAACCTCGTTCGGTCTATGATGCCCGATTGACCGACGACGAGATTGTGGCACGCCAGAAGTCTCGCGAACTGCAACCGCAATATCCATAATTGAGCCTCTATTAGTGAGGGCGCCGCCTACTCATCACAGCCGCAATAGCAAAGTATTCGTCAAATTTGTGTGCAGAGATTGGCATCACGGCAACCAGGAGTTGACTGTTAAGCGCTAGTGGCGGCAGAATCCTCGGAGCGGAATTTGTTCATATCGAGGAAGAAGTCCACCTCTTGGCGCAATTCGGTTCGTGGCTTAGCACCGCCGCGATACAGTAGCGATTCGCGCAGGGAGCATGGATTTGGTGCGCTCATGGTTTACTCTTTCCCCGGTTCAGAAAAGACAGTGACGGTTCCTTCTTTCACCTGCGCGAAAGTCTGGCGATCCTCGCTGGACACTGATGAACCTCAGCGTTTTCAAGACCCTGTTCGATGCATCGTATTCTCAGTCCCTCGGGATTGACGGCGTGGCTCTCTAGCTGGGGCTATCTTGGCATTTTCGTATGCATCTTTTTGGGCAACGTGGGGATACCGATACCCGAGAATTTGGTCTTGCTTTTTGCCGGAGTCCTGGCCTGACGCAAGGATCTCGACCTGGGCATCCTGTACGTGCTGGCCATCATAAGTGTGGTCACAGGAGACTCTTGTGGCTTTTTAGTAGGACGTACGGGAGGACAGGAGCTGTTCGAATGGCTTGCGAGTAAGTTCACTTTTGTAAACCAACGCTACCGGCGCTTGCAGGCGTTCTTTCAGGCTCATGGTGACAGTGCAGTATTCTGGTCTCGATTCGTCATGGGCGCCCGCTTCATGGCGGGGCCGATGGCGGGTGCGGCAGGAATGTCCTATTCGAGGTTCCTTGGATGGAACCTATTGGGCGCCCTTGTCTCGTGTTTTCTGTTTATCACGCTCGGCTACATTGTCGGCAATCATTTGGACTGGGTTGTACACGTGGTAAAAGAAGGTGGCCTTTGGATAGCGGTGGCGATCTTCCTGTCGGTGGTGGTTATGGTATGCATATTATGGTGGCGCAAACGTCATCGCCCGCAGCGTCTCGCTTAGCCAGTATGCCTGATCTTCGGCTAGCGCTATTGCAAGGCTCCGCTTGGGCCCTCGGTCGGCGGTTGCTTTGATAACGCCATGCGCGAGTTTTTGCCGCACGGCAAATGCGAATTGCTTGACCACCGCCGCTTCGAAACCCCAATCGAAGCACTCATGGATGCGACTCTTCGCCGGCACTATGGGAGGTTCATAGATGCAGACTTGGCGGACGCATTTGGACTGTCGAAAATTGACTCCGGTGGTACGAAGTGGTGCAGTTTGCCACTTCGTTGCCCCTCCGAGGGGCAACGGGTCGAACAAATCCTTTAATTTACAGCGGAAAATTGGTGGAGCAGAAGGGATTTGAACCCTCGACCCCTACGTTGCGAACGTAGTGCTCTCCCAGCTGAGCTACTGCCCCACCGCCGGAAGTGATTCTATGATGAAACGACCGTCCTCAGATAGGCGCGCAACCTATCAGCCAGTTCGGGCCGTTTCAACCCAAAGCCGATTTGCGCAGTGATGAACCCGACCCGATCCCCCAGGTCATAGCGCACGCCCTCAAATTCGTAACCGTAGAGTTTGCGCCGCGCCGACAGCGCCAGCAATCCGTCGGTGAGCTGGATTTCGCCGCCTGAGCCGGGTTTGCCCGCCGCCAGCAATGGAAAAATATCGGGCGTCAGCACGTACCGTCCCATGATCGCGAGGTCGCTCGGCGCCTGCTCGATAGGCGGCTTCTCGACCATCCCGGTCAGTTGATGCAGCCCCGGGCGCACCGTCTTGACCTCAACGATTCCATACTTCGATAGCTCGCTCCGTGGCACCTTGGTCAGCGCCACCACTGGCGCGTCCTCTTGCTCCGCAACTTCGACCAACTGGCTCAGGCATGGCCGCGGCCCGTCGAAAATATCGTCAGGGAGGATAACCGCGAACGGCTCGTCGCCTACCGCCTCGCGTGATTGCAATACCGCGTGGCCCAGTCCCAGCGGTTCGTGCTGATAGGCCGTACTGAAGCGGGCGAGCCCATTGGTATATCGCACCACTTCGAGCAGGTCGTGTTTGAGGCGCTGCTCCAGTAATCGCTCCAGTTCAGGCGCCGATTGGAAATGCTCGAGCACCGTCGTCCGCCCGGGACTCAGCACCAGGATTATCTCCTCGATGCCCGACGCCACCGCCTCCTCGACCACCATCTGGATCGCCGGCTTATCTACCACCGGCAGGATTTCCTTGGGGATCACCTTGGATGCAGGCAGCATCCGCGTGCCCATTCCTGCCGCAACAATAACGGCCTTGCGAACCTTCATCGTGAACCTTTTTTTGGAATTACGAAGCTATTTGGATAATGGAGAGATTGATCGCCCCATCAGCGGGCGGTGCCCACGCGCTCACGTGCTTCCTGCGCCGATTTGCAGCCGATACAAAGCGTCGTGACCGGTCGTGCCTTGAGCCGTTCAATTCCGATCTCGTCGTCACATTCTTCGCAACGTCCATAGACGCCGCTCTCGATTCGGCTGAACGCCTCGTTGATCTTGGTCAGCAGTTTCCGCTCGCGATCGCGCATTCGCAGCAACAGCGCACGATCGGATTCGAGGGTCGCTCGATCGGTCGGGTCGGCGTAAGCCTCTCCGGGCTTCTCATTCATGCTCCCGAGCGCGCGATCGGCCTCCTCGAGAATCTCGCGTTTGCGCCCTTCAAGGAGACGGCGAAAAAACTTCAGCTCCCTTTGCCTCATACGCCCATGGCAACCGCAAGATAGAAGCATTGATCATAATTGTGGCGTACTCTTATGTAAAGCTGGCAATTATGAAGACGGCATACCTCGACGCATTTTCCGGCCTCAGCGGCGACATGATGGTGGGCGCTCTCATCGACGCCGGTGCCGACGCCGGCGCACTCGATCACGCGATGTCCGGGCTCGGTCTCCGCGGTTACCGGCTCTCCACCCGCCACAAGGAAGTCAGCGGTATCGCCGCGATAAAGTTCGACGTCGAAGTTCTCGAGCCGCAGCCCGAGCGCCACCTCGGCGAAATCCTCGCGATGATCGATGCCGCCGAGCTCTCCTCGCGCGCCTCCCGCAACGCGATCGCCATCTTCGAAGCGCTCGCCGACGCCGAGGCCAAGGTTCATCGCACCACGCGCGATCACGTTCATTTCCATGAGGTCGGCGCAGTCGATTCGATCATCGATGTCGTCGGCGCGGCGTGGGCGCTCGACCAGTTGGAGATCGGCACCCTACTGGTCTCGCCGCTCCCGATGGGTTCCGGGTTCGCCCGCTCGCGCCACGGCGTCATCCCGGTGCCTGCACCCGCAACAGCAGAATTGCTCGCCGGGTTTCCCGTGCGTTTCGGCGATGGTCCCTCCGAAATGGTCACTCCTACCGGCGCGGCAATTATCAGGGCGCTCGCCCATCCGGCGCCGCCCGTCACCACCTATGCCATCGAACGCATCGGCTATGGCGCTGGCACCAAGGATTTCGCCGACCGTCCGAACGTCCTGCGCCTCATCATCGGCCGCGAGAGCACGCCCCTCGCGACCGACGATCTCGTCGAGATTTCCGCCAACATCGACGACCTAAATCCTCAAATCTACGGCCACCTGAGCGACCGTCTGTTTGCCGCCGGCGCCCGCGACGTCACTCTCACTCCAACCATCATGAAGAAAGGCCGCCCCGCGGTGACGCTTTCGGTTCTCGCCGAGACCGCCGCCCGCGACCGTATCGCTCAATTGATTTTCGCCGAAACCTCGACCATCGGTCTGCGCTTCCACTCCGTCTCGCGCCTCAAGCTCGATCGCAAAACCATCGAGGTCGAAACGCGCTTCGGCACCATCCGCGTCAAAGTCTCCGGTGATGCCGCCGCGCCTGTCACGATCTCTCCCGAATACGACGATTGTCAGCGCGCCGCTCTCGCTCACGACGCGCCGCTCAAGCTCGTAATGGAGGAGGCGCTTGCCGCCACGCGCCGCCAGCTTGCCTGAGATGGCGCGCGTTCGCGTCAACGAAATCTTCCTCAGCATCCAGGGCGAATCGACCTGGGCCGGGCTCCCATGTGTCTTCGTCCGCCTCACCGGATGTAACCTGCGCTGCACCTGGTGCGACACCGCCTATGCCTTTTACGAAGGCCATCAGATGAGCGTCGCCGACGTCGTCGCGAAGGTCGATAGCCTCGGCTGCGGCCTCGTCGAAATCACTGGCGGCGAGCCGCTCCTCCAGCCTGGCGTTCATCCATTGATCGCGACACTCCTGGAACGCAGCTACGAGGTGATGATCGAAACGTCAGGCGAACGGGACATCAGCACACTCGACTCCCGCGTCATTCGAATCGTTGATTTGAAATGTCCCGGCAGCGGCGAGTCCGCGCGCAACCTCTGGAGCAATCTCGAACACCTCGCTGCGCGTGACGAAGTGAAGTTCGTCCTTTGCGATCGCCGCGACTACGAATGGGCTCGCGACGCCATCCTCACGCATCGCTTGAACGATCGCGTCAACGCCGTCCTGCTGAGCCCGGTCTTCGGCCAGCTTGAGCCCGCCGATCTTGCGGCATGGATTCTCGACGACCGCCTGCCCGTCCGCATGCAGCTCCAGATGCACAAGCATATCTGGTCCCCGACCGCCCGCGGCGTCTAATGGATGCTCACTTTTTTCGTCACCGGCAGTTGCGTCTGGGCGTCCCCCTATCAATAATCGCGGATATGTTCTGCTCGCAATGTGGCAGCCAGGCCTCGGGGAATTTCTGCTCAAAATGCGGGGCGCCGCTCGCGCAGCACGCGGATCCGTCAACTCCTGCCGGCGCGACCGACCACGATGCGCAGGGTAACGACGACTGGGAAAACGATGTCCGCTACGAGGTTCTTATCAAGCGGCCCGAAGTGCGCGAAATGCTCACGCGGCAGGCCGCTGCGGCGCCCATGCCAGCTAGCAGCGACGGGTTCTTAGCGGTCGCGGATAAGTGGCTCAAGCCCGTAGTCCCATATGAGATTCTTGCCGGGATCATGCCCACGATTTCCGCGCGGCTTGGAATCCGGACCGGAAAAGAGCGCCGCGCTCACTTCGCGCTGAAGCCCGGACGCGTACTCGTCAATATGATGGGATTTTTGGCGCGCCACGGCTACCACCCGAAAACCGTCCAGCAAGCGGCCGATGGCTGCACCATCGAGGCGACTGTGCCGGCGAACCTGATGGCGCCTGAAGGAACTCTGTCTGTGACCGTCCGACGCGCCGCCGACGGCAGTGAAGTTGACGCCGCGATGGAGATCAAAGGGCAGCGTTTCGATTATGGAAAGAGCAACGCCATCCTCGACGAGTTATTTCAAGACCTGGTCAAGCAACCCGCCTGAATGATGCAGCAGTGAGAGGACGGCGGATTTCCTCACGCATTTTATCGCGCCGCATTTTCAACTACGCTCCTCATCCCATGGCCGCACCATTACTCACTGACGTCCTGCCCGACTTCGTCGAAGAGTTAGTCCATCTGCTCAAAGGCACCGGCGCCGAACCGCTCGAGGATCAGTTGCGCGCGCTGCGTCTCGAATCGATTTGCGATTGCGGTGACGAAAATTGTGCGAGCTTTGCGACCGCCCACGAGGTCAAGGTTGCGAGCGTCGTCGAGCTTCAGGCGATCGAAGGCCATCTCATCATCGACCTCAACGCTGCCGAACAAATCTGCTTCATCGAAGTCCTTGGCCGTCCCGACGTCCGCTACCTGATCGAGGAATACTTCGCCTCCGTCAAATAGCTACTTCGCTTTCGCCGCCGCCAGCTACCTTGCGAATTGGTCCCGGCTGCATCGCAGCCGCGGCGGTGCAGATACCGCCCCGTAAATAACCCAATGGGAAGTCTGAAACCTTATCGCTAGGCGAGCTTGCGAGCCGAGCTAACGAGTCCGCGAGGTGCGTTAAAATATCAGTTAGGGCCAGTTTCAGTAAAAATATCAGTTCTGTGCTCCTCAACAACTTCCTTACTTTTCCGCGATATTTTGAGTGCACCTGAAGAAATTCTCTGGATCGTACTTCGCCTTGATCGCCGCCAGCCGCTCATAGTTCAGCCCGTATGCTTCCCGCACCCGCGACTCACCTTGATCGAGCGAATTCACGTACACCTCACCCGACGAGTAGGGTTGCGTCGCCGCGAAGAAATCGATTACCCATTTCTGATTGATCTCGGTCGCCGAATTGTCGTCCCAGAATCCAATGATTTCGAAATGGAATGGATTCTTCCGCAGCGCGAATGCGGTTGCATCCGGCGCGACGCGTCCGATCGCCCCATGACAATGCTCGATGATCGCCACCGACAACGGCGACGGCGTGCGCGCAAAATTCTCCAGGATCGCGTCGATAACTCCATCCGCTAATTCCGCCATGAAATGCGATCGCATCGCGCAGTTCCGTCCCTCCGGACGCGCCGCGTCCATCATCGTTTGCAGCTCCAGGTACTTCATCGGACGCAGCGCGTCATCGATCGGCGTACCGCATTGGCGCAGTGGCGCAACGACCGCCTCCGCGCGATCCATCGGACCGGCATAGCACGCCGCCAGACCGATCGCGGGCGCTCCCAACGTCGTGCAGATCAGGCACGCATATACCGTAAGCTCGTCCGGCGCACTCTTCGTGAATTCGCGGAAGAATTCGAGCACCCTACGCGCTTGCGAGTACGCATAAGTTACCATACCGCCCATCACGATCGGCCCGACGGGATATAACCGATACTCGAATTTCGTCGCGATACCGAAGTTTCCGCCGCCGCCGCGCATCGCCCAGAACAAGTCCAGATTCTCGTCCGCTGACGCCCGCGTTTTCATGCCGTCCGCTGTGACTACATCGATCGCGAGGACGTTGTCGCAGGCCGCCCCATGCATTCCCATCAACCAGCCGTTGCCGCCGCCGAGTGTAAGTCCTGCTATTCCCACCTCCGAGTCCGTCCCGCCCGGAGTAGCTAGTCCAAATGCCTGCGTCGCACGATCAACGTCCTGCCACCGCGCTCCCGCCTGCGCACTGACTATTCGGCGCACCGGATCGACTATCACTTCGCGCATCAACGAAATGTCTATCACCAGCCCGCCATCGCATACCGCCGTGCCCGCGCACGCATGTCCTCCGCTGCGCACCGCGGTGAGAACTCCCCGTTCGCGCGCAAAGCGTACGCAACTGACTATGTCCTCGACGCTGCTACAGTAGGCGATCGCTTCCGGATAACGATCGACCAGCCCATTCCACACCTTCCGCGCCGCCTCGTAAGCTTCATCCGCGCGAGTGACTACCTTGCCACGAATTGCTTCGCGCAGATCATCATAGGAACTTTGTTCGCCGACTCCGACTGAGCCGTTTCGCATACGAGACATACGAGTCCTCTCACCAGCAACTTCCTATCAGTTGTCCGATGTCTCCTGCATATGCTGCATAACCTGATCGAGGTTGAAGCTACCCGGCTTGGCGCGCGGCGGAAACTCCTTGAAGGTTTGCAGGAACTGCCCAACCATGGCCTGCGCGGGGACGAACACCCAGAGATTGTTGATACGCCAGCGCGAATAATCCACCGACTCTTCGGCGCGCTCAAAGGGATCCATTCGCAAATTGAACAGCATCGGAACTCGTAGCGTGACGTAGGGTTCCTGCCATACTTCGAAGCCATGCGCGCGCTGCACCGAGAATAGCAGCTTCCAATCGTTGTAACGCATCGCCGAAAGTGACCCATCGTCGGTGAAGTAGAAAAATTCCTTACGCGCCCCTGGACCCTGCCCTTCCATCATCGGCAATTGGTTGTATCCGTCCAGGTGGACTTTGTACGTCTTGCCGCCAGCCGCGTAGCCAGTAAGTAACTTGTCCTTGATATCCGGCTCACCCGCGGCCGCCATCAACGTCGGTACCCAGTCCAGCAGCGAGATAATATCGTTCGAGACGCTGCCAGGCTTGATGTGTCCGGGCCACTTCACCATCATCGGCTCGCGAAAGCCGCCGTCCCAGGTAGTATTCTTTTCTCCATGAAACGGCGTCATTCCGGCGTCAGGCCACATCAATATCTCGGCGCCATTATCGGTGGTGTAGATCACAATGGTGTTGTTTTCGATCCCTAGGTTCTTTAGCTCTCCAAGTAATTGACCTACATGTCCGTCGTGTTCCACCATGCCGTCGGCATACACCCCATAGCCGGTCTTGCCCTTCGACTCGGGCTTAAGATGCGTGTAGATATGCATGCGAGTTGAATTGAACCATACGAAGAACGGCTTGCCGGCCTTGTTGGCCCGATCCATGAAATTGATACTTGCTCCAAGGAACTCATCGTCAATGGTCTCCATCCGCTTGCGCGTCAGCGGTCCGGTATCTTCGCACTTCTGCTTGCCCATCTGACCGAAGCGCGGATCCGTCGTCGTATCAAAGGTATCCGCAGGATAGCAATGCAGCACGCCGCGCGGTCCGAATTGCTTCTTGAACGCGGGATCCTTCGGATAGAACTCCTGCTCCGGCTCTTCCTCCGCGTTCAGGTGATACAGGTTACCAAAGAACTCATCGAACCCATGTACCGTCGGTAGGAACTCATTGCGGTCGCCAAGGTGATTCTTCCCGAATTGGCCGCTGGTGTAACCTAGCGGTTTCAGTAGTTCGGCCAGCGTGGGGTCCTTGTCACTTAGACCTTCCTTCGCACCCGGCAGTCCTACCTTCAGGAGTCCCGTGCGCAGCGGACTCTGCCCGGTGATGAACGCCGAACGCCCCGCCGTGCAACTGTTCTCCGCGTAGGCGTCGGTAAACTTCATGCCATCATTCGCGATGCTGTCGATATTCGGCGTCCGATAGCCCATCATCCCCTGGTTATAGGTGCTTAGGTTCCAATAGCCGATGTCATCGCCCATGATTACCAGGATGTTAGGCCGATTAGGTTTGTCCGCATTCTCCTGTGTGCGTCCGGCCTTGACACCGATCGCCAGAAGAACCACCAGGATCGAGGCTCGCACGAGTGCTTTTCCACGCATGAATTTACCTTCTTATGGTTGGAGTTTGGCGGGACGGGAAGATTCGATGATTACCGAGCTGGCTTAGCTAGGGTCTCGACGCGGTCCGGTCGTTTGCCGCTCGGATTATAGGCACACCATATGCGGTCTATCTAGCTATTCGCGTCGTTGCGATTCCCGCTCGCCTCTTGTCGCAAACTTACTACGGGACGAGTCGTCTCCGGCCCATCCCGTCCGATTGGCTATTCGGCGCCGCTTCCGATAGTACTCTGACTCTGCGACTGAGCTTGCACCGGCGCCGCCGCACCCCCGCCCGCCGGCGGCTCGATATGCACCGACGCTACCGTCCCATTCGCATCGTAAATCACATGATAAAGCGTCAGCTTGCTCTCAGCCTGATGGATCCGCAGTTGCCGCACTGCGACCGACATCCCACCGGTGAAAACGCCCAGCGCGATATTGCGCGGCCGCACCGTCGGATTCACGAACTTAGTCCCGTCCGGATAGAACGCGTAAACGTCCTCCGTCTGTCCCGTCTTCAGGCTGTCCGACGAATTCGGCTCGCCGAAAGTCTGCTCCACTTCGCTGCGATCGACACCCGGCCGCATCACGCTCGGATCGTAATGTATGGACGTATCCTTCATCGTCACGCTTTGCGTTTCCGACGTGGGACTGAAATTCAGCGACGGCGTGGTCGGTTGAAAACGGGCACATCCCACAATCAACTGGACCCACCCCGCCAGCGCGATCGATCCCGCCAAATTGCGGTAAAACTTCCCGGCAAATTGGCCGGTTGATTCAGTGGACGAATTCATTCGACGACTTCCTTTCCGCCCGACGAGATCCTTCGACTCTGTCCGAGCGCGCCCGGATATGCCAGCCCCGGCGCCCCATCTTGGACCTCGCAACGCCCGTCCGTCTGGACGCTGAAAACATGCTTGGGCGATCGCGAAAAGGTCTCACCGATAGCCGCCGAAAGACCCTGCTAAACCCTCCTATCCCAACGGGAAGTCTGAAACCTTGGTAAGGTTTCAGTTTCTTACCATTGCTCCCCCCTTCTCAGAGTCTTATTTTTGCGCACGTCGCAGACTCGTTTCCTTGAACGCACCTCGCAGACTCGTTAGCTCGTTGCGCTTCGCTGCACTGGTGTGGCTCGGCTCGCAAGCTTGCCTAGTGTTTCTCGCCGAAACTTGATTAACTGCATTTGAACGACACTCCCGAGGAGACCGTATCCATGCACGACATCGTAATCCGCAATGGCCGGATTGTTGACGGCACCGGCGCCCCTGAATTCATTGGCGACGTCGCAATCGACGGCGGCATCATCACCAGCGTCGGCGGCAACGCTGCCGCGGCGCGCCGCGAAATCGACGCGACCGGAATGTTAGTCACCCCCGGCTTTGTCGATATCCACACCCACTATGACGGCCAGGTCACATGGGATCCTTATCTCACTCCTTCAAGCTGGCACGGCGTCACTACCATCGTGATGGGTAATTGCGGCGTCGGCTTCGCACCCGTCGCCAAGGGCCAGGAAGACTTCCTCATCGGCCTGATGGAAGGAGTCGAGGATATTCCGGGAGCGGCGCTCGCCGAAGGCATCAAGTGGGGATGGGAAAGTTTCCCCGATTACCTCGACGTGATCGAAGCGATGCCACGGGCGATCGATATCGGCGCGCAGATGCCCCATGGCTCGTTGCGCACCTACGTGATGGGCGAACGCGGTGCGCATAACGAGGCCGCCACGCCCGACGATATCGCGAAGATGGCGGTGCTGGTGCGCGACGCGCTCAAGGCGGGCGCGCTCGGCTTCACCACTTCGCGCACGATGCTCCATCGCGCCAAGAACAAGGAAGTCGTCCCGGGAACCTTCGCCAGCGAAGACGAATTGCTCGGCATCGGCCGCGCTATCGGCGAAGCCGGCCACGGTGTCTTCGAGATGGCTTCCGACATGGTCGGCGCGGACGACACCATGGAATGGATGGTGAAGCTGTCCTCCGAAACCGGCTTGCCCATAACCTTCGCGCTCGCGCAGATCGATCAGGACCCGGCCAAGTGGAATCGCACCATCGACAAGGTCAAGCGCTTCAACGCACAAGGCGCGCACCTGGTGCCGCAGATTTCGGCGCGCCCCACCGGGATGCTGATGGGGCTCGAAAGCTCGCTGCATCCTTTCATCACGCATCGCACCTATAAGATGTCGCTCGCGCATCTGCCGCTCGCCGAACGTGTCGCCGAAATGCGCAAGCCCGAAGTTCGCGCACAACTTCTCGCCGAAGGTCCCAGCGTCAAGGATCGCGCGACCAAATTCTTCGTCACCAACTTCGCCAAATATTTCCCGCTCGGCGATCCGCCCGACTACGAGCCGGAACGCGACAGTAACATCGCCGCACGCGCCGCGCGTGCCGGTGTCACGCCTGCTGAGCTCACCTACGATCTGATGCTCGAGCGGGACGGCCATGCCCTCCTTTACATGCCGCTTTCCAACTACGCCGATTACAATCTGGACGCGCTGCGCGAAAAGATTCTCGATCCGACTACCGCTATTGGCCTCAGCGACGGCGGGGCGCATTGCGGTCTCATCTGCGACGCCAGCATGCCGACCTACATGCTCCAGCATTGGGTACGCGACCGCTCGCGTGGCGAACGCCTGCCGGTCGAAGTCGCGATCAAGCGGCAGACCAGCGACACCGCGCGCTTCTACGGCCTCAACGATCGCGGCGCGCTCAAGCCCGGCATGAAGGCCGACGTCAACGTCATCGACCTTGCAGGCTTGACCTTGCACGCTCCGCAGATGGTCTTTGATCTGCCAGCCGGTGGACGACGCCTGATTCAGCGCGCCGACGGCTACAAGTACACCGTCGTTAGCGGCGAGGTCATTTACGAAAACGGCGAGCCGACCGGCGCGATGCCGGGCAAACTCGTCCGCGGCCCGCAATCCGCGCCTTCCGCCGCCTGACCGCACCGCTGTCGATGTAATATCCCGCCGTTCCGGCGGAACATTGCATCGACTACGCCGCCGCCCGCCAAGCGCCTCCAGACTTGGCTTCATGACGGGCGCCTCATGAACTTGCGCCGCGGGCATCGTCGCGTTACGCGACGATGCCCGCGGCGGCCGAAGCGGTCTCAATGGTACGAAAGATGACCAGGCTGTCATCACTAATCCCCCCGGGACCCGCGCCGCCCAAGCCCCAGTCCTGCCGATGTACTGTCCCGCCGTTCCGGCGGAACAGTACATCGATGCTCCGCAGCTCATGAACGCAGCGACCCATCAGCCCCGGTTACCTTCCCGCCCTGCGGCCGCGTCGCCCCAAGCGTCGTGGTCTCATCTCCAAGTGGGCTGATTACCAGGCCGCTCTGGGCTTGGCCGTCCAACGAAGCGCCTCTTCCGGCGGTTTATCCTCTGGCATTTCCCACCTCAAGGCTTTCACGACCTCGTACTCCTGGCGGCTGAATTTTGATCAGACTACCAGTAGGCACAAAATATTAACCTCTTGATCTATAACCCGCCTTGTGGTCAAAGGATTGTGCATTTCGATGTAACAGTTTGTTAAATCAAATAGAACGTCCAATATGATCAAAAGGAGACACGGATATGGCTATTAACGTAGATCTGACGAAAAGACTGCCGCGCGGCGCGATCCTTACGCCTCGGCACGAACTGGCGGCAGCTATGCCGCACATTCGTAATCCGAAGGTATCGGTCCCTCCGAGCTTCCTGATGTGGCCGGTTCAGATGGCGGATTGGGGTAACTACTCCAATGGTGACTGCGTTACCGCCGAGGAAGCCTTCGCTAAGGCTACTGCCGTGCCGCAAACGTTCATTTCCGACGCGACAGTGATTGCTTGGGCTACGGCGCATGGCGATTTAAATGGCGCTTCCCTTCCCGGCGTTATGAAGACGATGCAATCCGATGGCTTCCCGCTCAACGCTTCAAAATACAACGACGGCCCCTACTTGTCGGTCGATTGGACCAACGCCTCGAATCTGCAGAGTGCCATCACCAGCCACGGGCCGGTGAAAATCGGTGTCGGAGCGGAGGACTTCCAATCGAATGCCAATGGCTTAGTCACGCCGGGCACAAGCGGCTGGGCGATGTACAACTACCCAAAGAACCAACCGATGGATCACTGCGTGAGCCTTTGCGGTTACGGGACCTTGGCGGAATTGGTCGCTCTATTCAAGCAGCGTAATGTCACCGTCAATGTTCCGAACGGGATGCCCACCGGCCTCTGCTACGCGATGTTTACGTGGAATTCCATCGGGATCGTCGACCAGCAGTCGATGCTGAACATGACCTATGAGGCCTGGATTCGTAATCCGGCAACGATCGTCAAAGTCACACTGGCGGAAACCAGTCCCAAAAGCCCAACGCTGGCTTCGCTCAACGGCTTTCTCCATCTCGGCTGGAAGGGCGATGGCAATGATAACTTGAACGTCATGTGCTCTGCGGATGGAATCACTTTCGGACCCAAGTACGTTTCTCCGGAGACCAGTCCGCAAGCACCTGCGCTGTGCGCCCACAACGGTCTCCTCTTTATTGCCTGGAAGGGCGACGGGAACGACCATCTGAACGTCGCACAGGTAACGCTCTCCGGTAACAAAGCCACCGGTTTCTCAAAAAAAGTTACGCTCGGTGATAGCAGCCCGGTCAGCCCGGCGCTGGCCTCCTTCAACGGCCGGCTGTATCTGGCCTGGAAGGGCGATGGCAACGATAAGCTAAACCTGATGTACTCAGCGGACAACGGAGCAACCTTCGGGAACAAGTTCGTGTCAACGGAAACCAGCCCGCAGCCTCCCGGGCTGAGTGTTCATAACAACAGCCTGCACATCACGTGGAAGGGTGATGGCAACGACAACCTGAATGTGGCGCAAGTGGTCGTTTCCGGCAACTCCATCTCCGGACTTACAGGCAAGGTGGTTCTTCCGGATACCAGCCCCCTTAGTCCAAGCTTGGCATCGCTCGATGGCACTCTGTACCTGGCTTGGAAGGGTGATGGCAACGACAATCTGAACATCGAGAGTTCGACCAACAACGGTGTCAGTTTCGGTGCCAAATACACTTTGGCCGAAACCAGCCCGCAGGCGCCGGCGCTTTGCGCGCAAAACGGCGCCATCTTTATAGCCTGGAAGGGTGATGGCAACGATAACCTCAACGTGGCCCGGCTCTAAAGGCTAATCCGCAGACCGGATCATAACGGGCACGAAGGGTCGCGGCGGAATACCCGTCGCGACCCTGACAGCTACTCTCATAAAGCCGCTGGTCCTCCGCGAAGTCCAGATCATTCGGGCCGGCATTAACCAAAGCATGACCTTGCTGTACCCGCGTGTTTCTAGAGAGAGGCAAACAATGAGTCCCAAAATGCCCCGCGGTGCGATCCCGACACCACGCAGCGAACTCGCCGCCTCGGAGCCCTATCGGCCTGAGGCCGGCGCGGAGATCTTCGTTCCAAGCGGCGAGTTTCCGACGCCCAATGACGAACTTGCGGCCGCCAAACCCTACAGGGCGGCAGGCGGTCCGCCTGAGAGCTTTCTCGCTTGGCCAATCGAAATTGGCTTTTGGAAAAACGAGAGGCTCAGCGACTCGAGTTGGGCGGAGGAAGCCTTTGCCAAAGCCTGCGCAGAGCCCAAGGTATTCATCCCAACCGAAGTGGTCCTGTTGAGTTCGCAAGTATGCGGTTCGTCGAATTTCGCCGCGTTCCTCCAAACGCACGGCTTTCAGATGGAACGCAAGGCCTATTTGGATGGGCCCTTCTTTTCAGTTGACTGGACGAACGTTGCGGCTTTGAACGGCGCCATCGCCAACATCGGACCAGTGAAGATCGGGGTCGCCTCGGCGAATCTCGCCTCCGGCCCTCAGGGCCCAATTGTTACACCTGGAAGAAGCGGTTGGGCAATCTACGGCCTTCAAAAGGGCCAACCGGAAAATCACTGCGCAAGCCTTTGTGGCTACGGGCCCTTGGCGGCGTTGGTCGATCTCTTCGAGCAGCGCGGGGTCAATGTCGATTTGCCCGCTGGCATGCCCTCAGGACTTTGCTACGCGATGTTCACTTGGGGTTCTATCGGCATCGTCGATCGGCAATCGCTGTTGAATATCACGGGCGAAGCTTGGGTTCGAAATCCAACGACGATCATTAAGAATCTGAGCGAGTGACCACGAGACATGGCGATCGGATCGCCTTAATAGGCGTCGTCACCCGGATCGAGATGCCCGACCGAGTCGCTGGCCAAGCACACGCCGAAGTCCGAGCGCGGCCTGTTGAGGATCGACTATAAGGGGTCCTCCTGGAGCCACCCGAGTCAACCGTGCAGAATTTCCCCACAACCGGACGGCGAAAATGTTTCACGTGAAACATTTTCGCCGTCCGTTCGTATTTGCGACATACCGCAGAGCATAGCCCACCATGCAACAGGCGTTCGGCGGGAATTCTGCGGAGTTCCTGCTCTCTCGCCTCAGCCGAACCCGAATTCGCTCTTTCCGGCTCTCTACCTCGCTGGACGCGGCCGCAACAAAACGCGCATCGAGATCGCAGCTCGGCCTCACCTTGAACCAGATTCGCTTTGCATAGCCGCCGTGTTTTGGAGATGATTGCCCTGTCGCGAGCACAGCCTGCATCCATCCAATGGCTGCGACGAGGACGGTAACTTGATAGCACCGGCCCTGTCCTGATAACCGGCGCCGGACGCGAATGGAAAATGGGTTCCCTGATCCAAATTAACCACCGCCGATCTGCCGTCCCGGTCTCGCCGCCGGCTGCGGCGCCGTCGGCCAGAACCTATCGCCTTGGGGGCACCCCGCCCGCTCGCAATCACGACGACGACTCCCGCAGGTCGCTGCTGGTGCTCGTAATCGTGTTCACCGCAACCGCCATTGCGATGTCCGCGTCAGTTGTCATAGCCGGCTCGAATTCGTGGGCCGAAGCGATTCCGCTCATCGTCTTCGTCGTGGTCTTTGCATTGACGAAGGTGTTCCTCGCCAACGCCGTGTTCTATGTGATGATTCGATCGGACGTGCGCTCGGAAGCGGTCGCTGCCGAAGCCGCATCAAAGGCCAAGGCCGCCGGCCTCGTTATCCGCCGACCGCGGATGCCGCCGGGGCTGAAGCGGTCAAACCTCGCAGGAGCGCGGCCGCGAAGAGGCGGCCCCGCGAGCACCGTCCGCCTCGCCGTGCCTTCGCGCAAGCCCGGCGATACTCCGCCCCGTCGCCCCGACCACTGACCACAAAATAAAACGCGGATACTCACCCGATCGGCCGTAAAGCCTGGTCGCGAGAGTACCCGCTGGCTCGACTCGTTTTGAGGCGGCTATCTCCGCTCTTCGGCCGCAGACGCCGCCTCCCTTTCAACGGTCGCCATGATCGCGCACCGTCGCCATCATTGGGTTGTTGATGCGCTCGGCGGTGAACACCTTGAGTCGTTCCGATCTGCCAGCCGCGTCCCAATTCTCTTAGAGCCAATCGGCCGCAGGTCGTACAAGGCCTAGCTGCAGAGGACCTCGTTCGCGTGGATCGTATCGAGATATTCCCTGACCGACTGGATCTTCCCGTCACGCACGACGATCAGGAAGTGGTAGGTGTTCTGATAGGTCTTCCCATTCTTCATCTTGGCGTACGATTCGGCTTCGACCGCTACGCGATCGCCCTCCGCGGTGATGCCCTTCGGGGTGACCCGCAGGCCGCCATCGATCTTCGATCCGAGTTCTCCAACCACTGCGGCGAACTCCTGCTTGGTCTTGGTTCCGGAAAGCGGGAAGTTGCCCTGTATCCACCAGGTCGCGTTGTCGGCCATCGCGCCCAATACGGCCTCGCCGTTTCCGGCGCTGAGGTTTTCAAAGAAGCCCAGGACCAAGCGCTTGTTCTCTTCAACACCCATAGCTAGTTCCTCCAGTCTGAATTATCCGGCTGTTCCGACGTTACTGCGGACGCGGCATCCGGCGCAAACGCCAGGCTTGATCAGTCAGCGGTCGCGAATTGAGACGGGCTGCTGCCGCCGGCCAACAGCACCAGGCAATCCAAGTATCCCCTTGCCGGACTCACTCGCCGGCGCCGATCGAATCGCCGCTGATACCGCCCGCCGGTTCAGATTGGGCAGAGCGGACTGCCTGCGCCGCGAACTGCGTGTAGCGCGAATCCTGCGCGACCGCGCGATCGCGCATCTGATCCTCGGCTGCCAGCACGTGGTCGATCGACGCCGCGTCCACGAGCATCCAGCTTTGCGCCACGATGCGTGCGTCATCGCTGCACTGATCACTGTCCGCCCCGAGCAGCAGGCGCATTATCTGATGTCCCGGCGCAGCCTTGAAATGGATCACGTGCAAGTACAACTCGTCGCGCCGCGCCATCTCATTGTATGCGGCGAAATCATAGAAAGGCGCAATCGCGGCAATCGCGCGTTTGAACTTCTCGAAGTCGCCCCAATGACCGGTCTGGCGAATCAGTTCGAGTTCGTACTCACTCAGCGGCGGCAGGAACAATATGAGTTTGACGTGATGCGCCCGGATACGATCCACAGTTTCCCGGAAGATAGCCAGTTGCGACTCCGAAAACTCATAGCGCTGATATAGGTACATGAACTGGCGCACCTGAGCCGCAATCTCGGCGGGAGTTCCGGCGTCCAGTCCGTCCATCCGATCGCTTACATATTGTTCGCAAACCAGTTCCATTGGCCAAGGCACATCCGCCTTCATCGTTGCGGTCAAGCGGGCGCGGCCGCGGAGCGACCGCCGGTAAAAGTCGAAGCCATCCCCGAGCGCGTCCAGACTGAGCAGGGTTTCTTCGATGCGAGTAGCGGAATTATCGGCGATGCGCGCATCGAAGTTAGGATCGACCAGTCTCCAGCGAGCGCCGAAAGCGAAAAAATCAACGCCCCAGATAATCCGCTTCAGCCGCGGATTTTGCAGCGCAACGTCCACTATTCGCGAAATCTGCGAAAGCGTTGCGCCCTTGAGCGCGGCGTTCATCACGCCGTCGCGTTCGCCTTGCTCGATGCGCATTCCCATCAGCACCCGCGAACTACCCAGTAGCAAGGTTTCCGGCTGTGCGACCCGCAACATATAGGGAGTCGCGAGACGTTCGCGTTTAACCTTGCGGAAGATCGGATCGATGAAGTTGCTGCGGGTCGCGCCGAACGGATTGAGCAGCCAGGTGAGTGCGACGCCGCCCGCAATAATCACGCCGGTAAGCGCGAACATCATCAGGATTCTGCGCGGAATTTTCTCCAAAACGTGCGCCTAGAATTGGAAGTAGATAAATGGAGGCGGATTCGCCATACCCATAATACTCAGGCCGGCGAGTATCGCGAAGGCGCCCGCCCATAGCCAGTCGCTACGCCATTGCCAACTGAGAATAGTCTGGCGGTTGGGACAGAAAAGCGCGATCGCCAAGCCGGCGCCGATCAGGCCGACCTCGTGCCATCCGATGGCGTCCTGCACGGCGTTGAACGAGAACCCGTTGCGCCCCGCCATCGCGCTGAAGAACTCGGCGGCGCGGGAAAAGGACGGCGCGCGAAAGAAAACCCAAGCAGCAGTGGTCAAAAGGAAGGTGAGCGGCCAGGCGGCGTAATCAGGCATGCGATAATTGCGTTCGGTCCAGAGGTGATTGACCCACAAGTAGATGCCGTGCAGCGTACCCCAAATCACGAAGGTCCAACTGGCGCCATGCCACAAGCCGCCGAGCACCATGGTGATGAAGAGATTGAGATCGCGCCGGAACCTGCCGTGACGATTGCCGCCGAGCGGTATGTATAGATAGTCGCGCAGGAAGAACGACAGAGTAATATGCCATCGCCGCCAGAACTGGATTATGTTGCGCGACTGATAGGGCGAAGCGAAGTTCTCGGGAAATTTCACGCCGAACATCCGGGCGATTCCAATAGCCATATCGGAATAGCCAGAAAAATCGAAGTAGATTTCCAGGGCAAAGGCTAGAGCGCCACCCCAGGCGTCGAAGAATGCGAGGTGGTTATTGCGATCGAACAGCGGATTGACGATCGGGCGGAAGGTATCGGCAATCATAACTTTCTTGAACAGGCCGATGGCGAAAATCATCAGACCATCGCAAAGATTGGCCGCAGTTAGGCGAAAAGGCGTGTTTCGATTGAACTGCGGATAGATTTCGGCGTAGCGGACGATGGGTCCTGCAATCAAATGAGGGAAAAACGCGATGAAGAGGCAGTAGCTAATGAAGTCGCGCGCGCCGGGTTCGCCGCGATAGGCACTAACGAGGAAGGTGATCTGTTCGAAGCTGAAGAACGAAATAGCCAGTGGCAGGATCAGCGGCGGCATATGCCAGTGCGTTCCGAGCAGGGCGCCGGCGCTATCGGCAAGAAAGTTTCGGTATTTAAAGTAGCCAAGCAAAGTGAGATTCACGGCGATGCCGAAGCCGAGCAGGACACGGCGGCGGCGATCGTGCGCCGCGGCGCTGATCGGATCAGTGGGAACGAGCAGCAGTGACCATCCGAAATTGAAGAAGATGGAGAAGCCGAAGAGGAACAGGTAATGCCAGTTCCACCAGCCATAAAAGCATAGCGATGCGAGGATGATAAATCCGGCACAGGCGCGGCGCGAATCGCGAGCCGAAAGTATCCAGAAAATCGCGAGGGTGATCGGCAGATAGCCGAAGGCGAATTGATATGAGTTAAACAGCATTACGGTCTGGCACCGCCGCGCGAAGCCTCATTACCTCCTGCACCCGCCACCGCGCCGCGCGATGGGCCGCGCGGGCGGACCTGTGGGCTGAGCCTGATTCAGCGGCCGTTTTACGGCGAATCACAGCCGCGATCTAACTATTGCCCAACAATTCCGCAAGGCCGGAATAACGCGTGGCCTTGCGTTCGGCGGCAGCGCGGACGATATCGATACTTCCCGCCAGTATCACGGATTTGCGGGCGCGGCTGGCCGCAGTGTAGAGCAATTCGCGGCTCAGCAGCGGCAAATCGCGATCGGGCATCATAATAGCAACTGAGTCGAATTCGGAACCCTGCGCTTTGTGAATCGTGGTTGCGTAACAGAGCTCGAGCGCATCGGCGAGCGCCGGCAGGTGAAACGCCTCGAAGCGGTCATCGCGCGCGAAGATCGCCATCGGGGAAGAACCGCCGCCGGGCCGGCTAACCCGCGCAATCAAACCCTGGTCACCGTTGAACAGATTGCGGTCGTAGTCATTGCGCACGATCATCACGGGTTCACCGGTGAGAAAGCGTGAGTGAGTGGACGGCCGGTGGGCGGCGGCAAGCGCTCGCCGATGCATCGCGTCATTTATCCGTTCCGCGCCAGCCGCCATCACGCGCGTGACGCAGAGAATTCGCGAAGCGGCCAAGTGACTATACGCGCGGTGCAGCCCCGTGAGCGCCTGATCGTCGAAGCCCTTCTCGCCGAGGGAATATATCGACGAGGTGAGCGCATCGATCGCACTACTGCGGATGCGCGTTGCGTACCAATGATCGAGGAAAGCATCCAGGGCGGGTCCATGAACACTTAGGTGTTCGACGCCCTCAAAGCGGAGGTCGGCGGGCGCGGCGCGACTGAGAATCAATGGCGCGTGATGTTCAATGGCGATTGCGCCCTGGTTGACACTGTTAGTGAAATCGAAAATCGCAGAGCCGGCGGCCTCGCCGGGATTCATCCGATAGCTTTGCGTAAGCCGCGTGCAAATGCGGTCGCCAGGCGTCCGCGAATCGTTTGGATTCGATACGGCCGCAACGAGATCGCGAAATACCGCACCCGCCGCAATCGAAGGCAGCTGGTCGGCGTCGCCGAGCATGACGATGCTCGCATCGGGGCGCAACGCCGCGGCCAGCCGCTGCGTCAGGTCGAGATCGAGCATTGAGCATTCATCGATGATGGCGACATTGGCAGTCAACGGATTGTTACGGTGATGCAGAAAGGAGTCGCGGCGCGGCGAGTATCCGAGCAGGCGATGAACGGTGACGGGTTCGAGGCGCGCGCGAATGAGTTCGAGATCGGCGGCGGCAGGATTACTCACTTGCGCCAGGCCATCGCGAATGGTTTCGCCCATGCGGTGGGCGGCTCGGCCGGTAGGGGCGGCGAGCGCGATTTGGTCCGGAGGGATTCCGAGGCGGACGAGCAGGCGCACGAGTGCGAGCACAATCGAAGTTTTGCCGGTGCCGGGGCCGCCCGAAATTAGCGAAAGGCGACGTGCCGCAGCGTTGTGAACGGCCGCGCGCTGCGGAGCGGAGAGCGTCAACGCAGCCGCCCCAAGAAAACGCGGGCGATCGTCAAGGTCGTTGAGCTCGTTGGCGATTTCGCGATCGGATGCCAGTGCAGCCGCAGGCTTGAAGCGCATCCGGAGATCGCCGGCGAGGCGCGCCTCCGCAGTCCGAATCCGGTGCTGGTAAAGATACGGCGGCAGGTAGAGCAGCGGGCGATATTCGTCGGGCATGCGCGCGATCACAGAGGGCGCGGCCCCGGAGCGGAGCATCGCGGTGATGATGCCGGAAATCTCAGTGACGCGAGCGGCGACGACATCAGTGTCGGTATCAGTACACAAGACACTGAGTATTGGCACCAGTGAATCCCGGGCGTGAGGACCGCTGATGGGAAGGCGAGTGCTGCCCTGGTTGAGCGCAACGATCGAGGCAGTGATTAACATAATCAGTGCGGCGCGCTGAGCAATAGTCAGTTGCTCTTCGAAAGCGGCGATTTCGGCTGCCAGATGGGCCGTCGAACGATCGAGATTAAAGGTGGGCATGGCGGCTTCGATCTGCCGGATAGTTAGTTGGAGAAAAGTCGCACCGGCGTCGGGAAGGGGCGTGCGACCGAGGCGTGAAACCACCGTGGTGAGGCCGAGGTTGCTATACAAACGATCCATCGTTCAGGCCTGATCGGCGAGCCGCATCAGAGCAGCTTCATGTTGGCAAATCTCATTCCAGCCGGGGCGGTGAAAATAGATTCCGCGCGACGTATCCGAGTCGTCGCCGATGCCGCGGAGGAAGACGTAGAGCAAGCCGCCGAAGCGGCGGCGGTACTCGGCTTCGCTGCGAATCCGCAGCAGGCGAACGACGCCGACCGAGTAGATGAGGGCCTGGAGACGGTAGTTGCGTTCAACATGATCGGCGATAGCAGCGGCGTCGTAGGCCCTTAGCAGGTCGCTCTTCCAGTCGGCAAAGTAGATGAGGCCGCGATCCTCGAAGACGAAATCGATGAAGCCCTTGAGGTAGCCGCGGCCGGCGATCCAGTCGCCGGCGATCGCGGAGCCCAGTACGGGATGAGCGTTCTCGGGAAGCGGGAAAAGGAACTCCATCTCGCGCATGTTGCGACACTGGGCGAGTGCGGGGAGGGTGCGGCCGGCGATGGTTATCGGTGAGGTCAGGGTCTTAAAGACGATCTCGGTGGCGCGATCAAACCATCGCGCATCGCGCACCTGATGGCGTTCCATTGACGAGTGAAACAGCCGGCTCACGGAGTCGAGCTGCCGCCAGGTTTCAAGGTTGTCAGCGGCAACCAGCGAGGCAAAATCGAGACGCTCGATCACTTCGTGCAGAAAGATTCCGACGTCGCTACCGCCCGGCAGATCATCGGATTCGAGCTGCGGAGGAATATCGATTTTGAAATCGGCGGGAGCCAGATCCCAGGAGCGAGAATCGTTTTTAAGCGAGGTATATGACTGCATCTGGAAGGCGGCATGATCGGCGCGCAGGCGTTGGAATAGCAACTCGGAATCGCGCTTATCGATTAGCAAGTCTGATAGCAAGTCCGGCGGCGGAGTCCACTGACTAATCGGGATCGCATCGTCAGCCGCGACCGCAAGTTCGACCGATTCGTTTGCATCGGTGATTTCGAAGAGCTGCGACCAACGCGACTTCTTAACACCGCCGTTCGCTTCCGCCAGGTCCTTCAGCCGCTCATTGAGCTGTTTATAAAAGCCGCTCAATTTTAAGGATTGGCCGGGAAAAAACGGCAGGTAGAGCCTGGCACGCGCGCGGGTCATCGCGACATAGAGCAGGCGCTGGTGTTCCTCATCCCGCTCCCGCGTCAGAGCATCTTTTGCCTCATGTTGCTCCCCTTTAAACGCGAAGCGGCGATTATGGTCTTCGTGATAAACCTGTACGGGGGACGACTGAGGACCGGCGTGAGTTCCACCGAAGAGCATCACGACGTCCGCTTCGAGGCCCTTGCTCATATGGACGGTCATCACCTGGACGGCGTCGCGTTCGCTTTCGAGACGCTGAATATTACCATTGGGCGCCGGCGGTTCACCGCGTTCACTGATATACGCACTGAGTAATTCGATAATCTCAGTCAGGGAAAGGCGGCCAGCCACGGCACGTTCGAGCAGGACTTCGAAGATATGCGAATAGTTAGTCAGTTCGCGTTCGCTGCGACGCAGAAAAAGTTCGCGATCGGCGAGCCCGCTCTGATGCATCAGGCGATTGAACAATTCGGCGAAATGATCACCCTCGGCGAGGATACGCCACTCGTCGAGTAATTGATTGAGCGGATGCGATGGAGGCGGATCGTCGATGGTCGCGACGTCGCGATATTTCAAGGCGAAGAACGGCGACATCCAGGCGCGCCGGCGATGCGAGCGATCGTTCAAATCCTGAAGCCCCCGCAGCACGTCGAGGACGTCCATCGCTTCGGGCGTCTGAAACAGGCCTTCGAGTTTGTAGAAAGCGAAGGGGACGCTCGCGTCGCGCAGATAGTTCCCAATTTCACGGCAATTTTTATTGCTATCCGCCAGCACAAAAATGTCGCGCGCGCCGACCTTGCGCGAAGTCATCACGCCAGTCGTTGGATCGGTTTCGTCGATGAAGATCGCGTCAGGGTTCGATGCGGGCGTATCGGCGATGAGTCGTTTGACGGTCGTTGCGATGAAGCGACCCAATTGATTGCGCGCGGCGTCGGCCGAACCCTTTTCGCCGTCAGCGGGCGTATAGCGCATGAGGGTGATCGGAATCAGGGGGCGTCCACGCGCATCGCGAGCGACCCGATCCGGCCGGCCGCATTTGACTGGATCGTCGTAAGCGATCGTGCCGTTAAAGAAGGGCGAGACGGCCTTTTGATCGAGGATGAGATTGCACGCAGCGAGCAAAGGCGCGGTCGATCTGAAGTTGTGATCGATGGGAATTCGCGGGGCGCCAGCATCGCGCAATTCCTTACGCGCGCACAGGTACGAATGGACGTCGGCGCCGCGAAACGCGTAGATGGCTTGCTTGGGATCGCCGACCACGAAGAGCCGGTTGCCGTCGTTACCAGCGACGAAGATGCGGCGGAAGATCTGCCATTGCAGGTCGTCGGTATCCTGGAATTCATCGACGAGGCCGAAGCGAAAGCGCTGGCGCAGGATGGCGGCGAGCGCGACGCCGGCCGGCCCCTCGAGCGCATCCCAGACCCACGCGAGCATGTCGTCGTAGTCAATTTGTCCGCGCCGGCGCTTGTCGCGAGCGAGCCGTTGCTCGAGCGGCGGCAGATAGAGATCGGTCAGCAGGCGAGGACCGACCGGTTGTTCAGCCGCGATAGCTTGCCTGACTTGGTCGATGGCGGAGGCGTGATCGATTCCCGGATAGCGACTGCGGTGCGCGTCGAACAGGAGATCTTCGAGGTCGTCGGAGGTGTTCTCCTGGAGCCATTGGTCGAGAACGTGACGCATCAGCGGATCGACCGCGAAGCGCTCGCGCAGGAGCGCGCGAAACGCGGTTCGAAACGCGCGCCGGCTATCGATTAGTTCGAGGTTGAAGCGCGTGCCGCTATGAAACGCGAAGTCTGTCAGTACTCGGTTGCAGAACGCATGGATAGTGAAGATCGGTGCATGCTCGAAGGTGGCGAGCGCATGCTCGAGGCGCAGACGAGCGGGCTCGCCGATAGAGGCCAAGGCATGTCCGGGCTTCGATGAATGACCAGCGTCCGGCGGCGCGTGCAGGATATTTTCGATCGCCGCGCGGATACGCCCGCGCAGTTCAGCCGTGGCTTTGTCGGTGAAGGTGACGACGAGGATCTCTTCGATTGTGCGCGCGGTGGTGCGCAGCAATTCGAGGATCAGATGTTCTATCGCATAGGTCTTGCCGGTGCCGGCGCTGGCCTCGATGATCGCGTGCCCGGCGGCCGGCAGCCGATCGAGGATCGACGGCCGCAGGTACTCGATGGTGCGCGCGTTCATGCGGATTTGGGACGCTCGAATATCGTGAGCAACGGCCCGTAGCGCCGCTCGAGCAGGCCGGTTTCGATTTCTTGGAGCGGGGCGCGGAATGCGCGAGCCCTGTCCTTGCGCACCGGACCGAAATCGGATTTGCAGGAGAGGCGATCTTTCCAACGCACTTTGTCAATGGACCGCTCTATAACCGCGTCGGCTTGGTTTCGATCGCGGACGATCGCCTCGACCGCTTCGATGGGCAGGAAATGGTCATTGGCGGCGCTCAGAAGATCAATCGCAAGCCGTTTAAGGTAGTCGCGCGCCTCGGTTTGCGTGGGCAGCCGGATCGTCCGTGTGTCCTCGCCATCCTTCTGGTGCTCGCCGCCGATCGCCATCGCCGTGAACGTGGAGGGCATCATTTCGCCGGCGGCAGCGAGCACGATCGCGTCAAATGCGCCCTGGAGAAAATCAGCCACTTTGACCTTGTCGCGCGCGATCAACTTGTACGAGCGGTCCAGCTTTGGCGACACCGGGCCAACGCGGCCGCGCAACTCGATTGATGTTACACGGCGTCCGTCGGTGCGATTAAAGTCCACGTCAAGGATGATCGGATCGATCGAGCGCTGCACCTCGGTGAAGTCATCGGCGCCGCCCACGGCGATATGCTGCCAGCCAGCGAGATCTGGAATCCCGGGAGCGGATAGCTGACCGATCGCGCGTTCAAGCCGTTCGAGGTCATCGGGGCGATGCATCGCGGCGAAAGGACCGATGGGCGTCGATCCGGCGAGGACGCGGATGCGGCAGACTTCGTCGTAGGTTGAGGCGAGGCTTGCATGATCGGAGGGTTCGTTGCCGCGGGAACGCCAGAGCGTATCGCGCAGCACGATACTCGCGTCGAGCGCTGAGCGCGTTATCGGCTCTTCGTCCGCATCCTCGTCGTGGTCGTCATCCTCCTCGCTCATTCCAAGCGCGTGGCGAGCAGCCCCTTGCAGCGGGCATTCGAGGTAGTGGCGAAGTGCCGAAATCGAGAGTCTGACGCGAGCGTCGTCGATGCTCGCGACGACTGGCGGAGGTTCGATGATACGCAGGAGTGGAACCAGTTTGGCGCGCGCATCATCGCCAAGCCGCTCCAGTTGATCGAGCGGATCGCAAACGGATTGATCTTCGGGGGAATCGGCGACGCTGCGTTGATTGAGATCGTCGCGCAGGGCCGCAATCTGAGCGTTGCGACGGGCGTTGCGATTTACGGTCTCGAGCCGCTGGTCGCGAGCGTCAGCCGGAAGTGCGAGATCGGCGAAATAGCGGCGGTCGTGCGCGCTGACCGGATGGGCGACGGTGAGGCGATCGACTGCGTCAGGGCCAATCATGCCGCGCAGGATAAATTGCAGGTCGCGAATCACGGCGGAGGGTTCCAGCGCCTCGCCGGTCTGCGCGTCGCGAGCGACGAATGAAAGGAAGAGGCGCTCGCGTGCTGCGAGCAGCGTTTCCAGAAACATGTAGCGATCGCGTTCGGCGGGCGAAACGTCGCCGGCGCGGCGATCGGCCTGCCGCAGGTCGATCGGGTCGCGACGGGTATGAGCGGGAAAATGGGTTTCGCCGAGCCCGAGCATGAAGGTCACGCGAAACGGAATCGATCGCAGACTTGAGAGCGATCCGACCACGACACCATTTTCGGCGTAGCTCCCATGCTCGGCTTCAACCTCGGTGATTTGCGACTGGACGAGTTCGAAGGCGACTTCGTAGGGCACCGGTTCGCTGCGGAGACCGTCAACGTATATAGATGCGATTGCGCTGACGATCGAGTCGCGCACGCGGGCGTCGGCCCGGTCGGCCGGATTTACGTAGGTGGTAATTAGTCGCGTCAGCACCTCGCGCCAGTCGCGGAAATTCAGTTCGGTTGCGGCGAGCGCTTGCGCGTCCCGAATCAAGGCCCGGGCCTTTTGCACCATGATCGCGACGCCTTCGGATTCGTTGGCGCCGGCCTCGAACGGCAGATACTCGCGTCCGCCCGCGTCGCGATATACGCGCTGTTCACCGCTGGATTCGCTTGACATGAAGAGGCCAAGCGCGAGGCGCTTGAGCGCGTAATCCCAATGATAGAGCCTGGGTTCGACATAGGTGCCGGCGAAAGCGCGTTCGTCGGCGCCGAAATGGACGCCGAGGCGCCGGCACCATTCGGGCCAAGCCTCGGCATATTGCTCGCCTTCGGCGCCTGCAATGGCGGGATGGGTGAGGAGGCGAACCATTTCGTCGCGCGTGAAACGTCCGAGCGGCAGCTTCAGCAGCAGATCGATGGCCTCAGCAACGCGGCTTTCAGCGGCAAACCGGCGATCGACGATATTGACCGGTATGTCATGGGAGTTACCGAAGACACTCTCGACCTGCGCCAGGTACTGGTCGCGGACGCTCTCCGGGATCACGATCGCGATCTGATGGAAGCGCAACGGGGCGCCCGCGTTCGGGTCAGGAACGCGACGGATCATCGACCAGATTGCGTCGGCAGCGATTTCGAGTTCGCGGCGCACGCCAGGGCATTCGAGGAGGCGGATGCTGCCGTCGTCGATTTCCGCGGAGTAATCGTGAGCAGATGAACCCGAACGAGGCGTCGCGAGGCTGCGATCGGCGGTCCATTGCTCGGGCGCGCGCGTGAGAATCGCCTGCTGCACGCGTTGGAGCAATGTCGGTTGGCGTTCGCCGGAAACGGGTTCGACGAAATGTCCATCGAAGTCACATTCGGTAAGCTCGTTGAGCAGCCTGATATACTCGCGGCCCGCACGGCCCCAATAGCGCAGCGCCAGGTTGTCGTCGCCGGCGGCGGCCAGCCCAAACGGATCCTCGGCGCTATCGATAAATAGAGGTCCGATCCGCGGTGGACGCGCCCCGTTGCGATTCCGTACGTCTTCCCAGAATTCGCGGCACGGGTTGATAGTGTACAGATGAAGGTCGGCGACCTTCCCGAGGCGCGCGAAGATGCGGATAAATTCCGGCCCGGCATAGCCGATCCCGAAAACATGGAGACGCGCAGGTACGGCGTCGCGGAGGCGCCGGTCGTCGAGGGCCGCGAACGCATACGGGAGCAGGCTCCAATTCGCGCCGGTTTGCGGTTCGGCGGAGATGCGGGAGGTCCATTCCGGACGCAGCGTCCCGTCGCCTTCAAAGAGCGAAAGATAAATGCGCCGCTGCCAACGCTCCGCTTCGAGCAGGCGTGGATCGGCCAGCGTGGTTCCGCGATGCCACCGATCGAGCATCGCGCGGCGCGAAGTCGAATATTCGCGAATCAGCCACGCGACGCGCGCGCTCAACTGGAACAACCTGACGGCGCGCTCGCCCGGATCGCCGTCGGCGGTGGAAAGGTATCGGTGCAGCGGTTCGAGATCGGTTTCGTGCGCGTTGAGCGCCTGGCGCAGGTACTCGAAGATAGCGATCTGCAGGCCGCTGGCGTCGAGCACTTTGGCTGCGGGCGCGGAGGCACTTAGCGCAGCGCGCTCGGCAATATCGGCGAGGTATCCGCGCAGGAACGGGAAGCGGAAGTTCGCCGCGACGCCCTCGCGATCGGCCAGCCTGAGCTTCAGGAATTCTTCGATTGCGCGGCCCGGTACGATGATCGTGACGGGTTCGAGCGGATCGCGAACCTGATCTTCGTGCACCAGGGCACCGATCGGAGCAATCAACTCTTCCAGGCGATTCGAGTAGTGCAGGTGAATCATTTCGAAAAAGTCAGCTACCGATAGCCGCGTCGCCGCCGAGAGGCGACCATTTCGCCTCGCCAATTACATTCAATCAATTTCGCGAGACTAAATCGATCTCGTAATGCTAAAGCGGCGGTGCGGCCGGAACTGGCTCAGTAAGAGACGGCATGGCGGCGCAGTGGAAAGCGCAGCCACAACGCGCCCGCTACAGCGGACAGTACCGTCACTGCGATGACCGGTCCGAGATGCCAGGTGATCAGATGGAGAGGTTCATCGAGCGGACAATCGATCCGCATGATGGCGAAGCTGAAGAGCATCGCGGCCGACCCGACCATCGCGCCCGCAGCGCGGCCGTTGCCAGGGGCTCCGCGCCTGACCGCCCACCACAGCGCAATCAATGGCAGTGCGGCTTTGCTGCAAGTGAAGAACACGCAGACGACGCCCACGCTGATGAACTGGCTCAACGGTATATCGGTGCGCATCGGGGTCACGAACAGCAGGGCGATTCCGCTAATCGCCAGCACTATTGCAAGCACGGTCTGCCAGGGCCGCGCCTCGCGTCCCGGGATCGCCGCGCGCAAGGCCATCGCCGCCAGAATCAGCCCAGCGGCCGCAAAAAACAGGATTTCAAAGGTATAAGGGATGCTCGCAAACCGCGCTGCCCAATTACCGCGAGTTTCCGTAACCGTGCGCAGCAGGACGGCGATTTCGAGCAACAGCCATAGCGCGAGCCGGCGCCGCACCGGCCACAGCGAACGCCGGGGCCGGAGGTGGCCAGCGATGCGATCGACCAGGGCGCGATGCAACTGGTCGTGGTGTGATGCGTTAAAGGTGGTCAATTCAAGCTCCGCCGAAAAGCTTTCGCAACGCCTTGTAGGCGCGATGCGCCCGGACTTTCACCGCGCCAACGGAGACGCCAGAGCGCGCGGCAGCGGCTTCGAGCGAGAGGCCCTCAAGCTTGAGCATCGAGAAGGCTTCGCGCTGGTTAAGCGGCAGCTTTTCGAGGGCCTCCGCAAGGTCGGGAGCAGCCCCCGGTGACTCGTCGAGGGAAAGGTCGGGGCGGTCGGGAGGATCAGCCGCGAGTTCCTGCCAACTGGCGCGCGTCCAATGACGCCGCAGATGGTCAGCGGCGACGTTGCGCGCAATCGCGAACAGCCACGGTTCCAGGGGGCGGCCGGGTTCGTAAGTCTGCCGGGCCTCGAACAGGGCCATGAAGACCTCCTGATAGACGTCCTCGAGTTCGCCGGAATCGGCGATGCGCCGGCGCAGAAAGCCGGTCACAGCGGGCCCGATGTCATCGAGCAATTCGCGGCAAGCGTCGGAGTCACCGGCTTGCAGTCGTTGCATCAGGAGGGCGCGGCGGCGGCTACGGTCAGACCGTTCGCTATCATCCGTAGGCTTCATTCTTCGCGAACGCTGAAAAGTTACATTTCCGGACGCCCGAGCCAATTACGAATTTGCGGCAATGAAGCAGATTCGGTCCGGCATGAGTCATTTAGCGCGGAACTTACGGAATTTGACACCCTGTACATTGTAAATGTTGCGCTGCCGTTGAGATCGGTCACAGCCGAACGATCGTTAGGAAACCGCAGGAATAATGCGATTTCGAGATCGAATTCGGGGATTTTTTCGCAGCCTCCAACCTTGGCACACCTCCTGCTGAATCATATTCCTGACAGTTGATGAGGTATCGCTCGCCGGTGGGCTAAACGAAATCCGGATCACGTACCCCCCCACGTGACCGGGCCGCGGGTCCACCGGCGAGCTTAATTCTCTTCACGATGCGACCCTCCCTTTTTCATTGGGACGAGATACGGGCGGCCAGCTGATCTGCCAAGGTCGAGGCTTTGCGCGCGAGGCCCGAGGCGGCCAGATAGTCGCCCTGATCCATGGCCTTGCGCGCGGCGTCGGCAAGGCCGCTGGCCTGCTGAAACGCCGCTGAGGTATCCCCCGTGAGTTTCGAACGGTCGATGAGCGCGAGGCGGGAATTGGCTCCGTCCAGCAGAGTCTGCGCCTGTGCGCGGCCAGCGTCGTTGCCTTCCATCGTGACGTTAGAGGATTCGGTGGGGGTGGCTGCAGGTGTGGGAGTTTCGCCTTCGACCGGCGCGTTAGGCTCGACGGGCGCCAGATTGATTGTACCCGAGGGAGCCGTCCCGGCCTTTTTATGGCGCTTTTTCCGCTTCGGCTTCGTCACAGTCGGGTTTGGGGGGGGCTGGGGCGGAGGTGCGGGCGCCGTTACGGGTGGCAACCTGGTCCCTTCTGTCGGGGCGGGGGGGCTGTTCCGGAAGGGCCAATGGCCCTGGATCGCAGCGCATCCATCGATTTGGAATGACAGTGCAAGGAGAGCGAGCCACGTAGTTGAACGAGGTTTCATCGGCGCTGTTGGAGAAGCAGCGTTAACTAGCCGAGGCCCGAGATCGGTTGAATCTGCGCGGCTTCCGCGGCCTCGCGCGCGAGCGGGAGTCGAATGACTACCGTGGTCCCGGCGCCGACCTCCGATTGTACATCCATGGTGCCGTGATGGAGGTCGATGGCGCGCAGCGCCAGTGGCAGGCCGATACCGTTACCGTTTTTCTTAGTGGTGAAATAGAGGTTGAAAACGCGTTCGAGATTCTCGCGTGTGATACCCGGGCCGGTGTCGGCAATCAAAATCTCAACGAAACCGCTTTTTTCGCTGAGGGCGGTGGTGAGGCGCAGCGTGCCGCCGTTGGTCATCGCTTCACAGGCGTTACCGATGATGTTGCGCAAAGCCTCGGACAGCAAGGCGCGATCGACGCAGACTGGAGTGACGGTCAGATCAAAATTGGTTTCGACGCGAATTCCGGTGCGCACGATTTGGGTGGCGATCTCGGAGAGGAGATCGTTCACCTGGACATTGGCGAGTTTGAGCTGTTCGGGCCGCATGAATCGCATGAGGGCGTCAACGGCGCGGGCGAGACGCTCGATTTCCTGGCGAACGGCGCGCAGGCGCTGATCGATCGGGGCGCCGCGGGCGGCATCCTGGCTCAACAATTCAAGCTGCAGGTTCATCGCATTCAGGGGATTGCGAATCTGATGCGCAACGCCCGAAATCAGACCACCCAGCCGCACCAGGCGGCCGGAGTAATCGACGACATTCTCAATTTCGCGCACCGACTCGAGATCCCGCGCGACTACCAGCAGACCCGGCGGTTCGGGTCCCTGGCCGAGCGAAAAGATCGAGACGATCAGCCGGCTGTGATTGTCGCCGGTGGTGAGATCGAGTGCGACGTCGCGGACTTCCGTGCCCGCAGCGTACGCAGTCTCGACCATGCGCGCGAGCGGGCTGTCCTGTCCCAGCAGCATGGTGAGTGGCTTGCCCTCGACCTTACCTCCGCTGGGCAGTCCGAGCCGATCCTGGGCTTCAGAATTCGCGAAGAGCACGGAGCCACCCGCGTCGAGCAGGAGGACGGCGTCGGTAATGGATCGGAAAATGTTGATGAACTGGCCGCGTTCCGTTTCCCATTGCGCCCGGCTGGCCTTGATGCGGCGGGACAGGTCGTTGAATTTTTCGGCGATGGTGCCGAGTTCGTCACGCCCGTCGATCGGCAGGTTGACCTGGTCGCGGCCTTCGGCGATCTGCTCGACGCCGGTGACGATGGCGGCGAGGGGCTTGATCAGGAGGCCTCCCGCGAGCATCGCCCCGATCAGGCTAAGCACGATTCCGACAGCTCCGGCCGCCAGGATATCATCGACCGATCGGCGCGCCTCTGCCGCGATTAACGCAGTGGATAGGCCGACCCTGATATTGGCGAGGGGATGGTCCCCCACTTTGACCAACCGGCTGATCTCGTAGGTGTGATCGCCCCACACTGCGACGAAACGGGTGGGCGGCCACCATGAAGTCAATTTTTGACGGAGGACACTGAACGGAGGCGCCGAAGCGGCGGCGGGTGCGGACTGCGACGCCGCGATAGGTTTGCCATCGATTCCGTCAACCAGGGCGTAAACCACTCCGCTGCCGAATGCCTGTGAGGAATCGAGCAACGCCTGCAGGGAGGCATCCGCATGGATGGCAGCGACCGGGTCGCCGCCGGGGTGCGGCAGATCCCGGCGGATCTCTTCGAACGCCTGGTTGGCGACGAGCTCTCCGGATTCGCCCAGATCGTCAACCATCACGCGCATCGTGCGATCGATCTGGAAGGCGCTTACCGCCACGAATGGCAGCAACAGCAGAACAAAGAATATGATTGCGAGTCTGGCGCGGAGGTCCATCGTTAAACAGGGTTAACCACCGGGGCAACGTGTTTGAGAAGAGCGTTCGCTCTCGTTACTGATCGCTCGAGGTTCGCTTTCTGAGGCTGCCGAAAGGCCTCGTTCGCTGTCCCAACGCTGATCAACTGATTGCAATTAACGCTAGCATTCAGGGTGCGCCGGTGAATAGCGTTCAATCGCGCGGATCGAGGCCCATCCGGCGCGCAATTATGACCTTCATGATTTCGTTGGTGCCCGCATAGATAGATTGCACGGCCGCGTCGGCATAGTCGGTCGCGACCGGAAACTCGAGCATGAAGCCATACCCGCCATGCAGTTGCAGGCATTGGCTGGCGACGCGCTTAAGCAGTTCGGTCGTCCACCATTTCGCCATGCTGACTTCGGTGACGACGTCATCGCCGCGGACGTGAGCGACCAGCAGGCGATCAACGAAGGCCTGTCCGATTTCAACTTCGGTTTCCATTTCGGCGAGCTTGAACTGGGTGTTTTGAAACGAGGAGATCGCCTGGCCGAAAGCGCGCCGGCCCTTGGTGTACTCGATGGTATCGTCGAGGCAGCGCCGGGCACTGGTCAGCGCGCCGACGGCGGTGACGAGCCGCTCCTGCTGGAGCTTCTCCATTAACATTTTGAAGCCGCCGCCTTCGCGGCCGAGCAGATTGGTGATCGGGACGCGGCAATCCTCGAAGAAGAGTTCGCTGGTGTCCTGGCCTTTGAAACCGAGCTTGTCGAGCTTGCGGCCGCGCACGAAGCCGGGCGCGTCGGCATCGACGAGGATCAGGCTGACGCCCTTATGCGCGGGGACGGCCTTGGGATCGGTCTTGGCGACCACGACGATCGCGTCGGCAATCTGGCCGTTGGAGATGAACATCTTCGAGCCGTTGATGACGTAGCTGTCGCCATCGCGGCGCGCGGTGGTCGAAACCGCGGCGAGGTCTGACCCGGTGCCCGGCTCGGTCATCGCGATCGCCAGGATGGTCTCGCCGCTGATTGCGCGCGTGAGGTAGCGGCGTTTCAGCGCTTCGGATCCATAGCTCGCGAGGTACGGCATGATGATATCCGAATGAAGGCCCATCATCAGGCCGTGGGCGCGGACGCGGGAGAGTTCTTCGATCACGATAGCGTCGTAAAGGAAGTCGCCACCGGCGCCGCCATACTCAGCCGGTGCGTTGGCGCCGAGGAAACCGGCCTCGCCCATTTTGCGCCAGCTTTCGCGGTCGCTCATGCCCGCCCGGTTCCAGCTTTCGATCTTCGGCACCAATTCGTTTTCGACGAAGCGCCGCACCTGGGTCCGGAACATCACATGTTCATCGCTGAAGATATCTCGCCGCATTTCGATCTCCTGAAAATCCGCCGGAATCCTTGCACGTCCGTTCGCTCAATCCAAATCCTGGCGCGGGTGCAACGTTGGACTATTCGAATTCCGACGGGTCTCCCACTGGTGCGCGGTTGCTTTCGCACTCGCAACTTTACTACCACCAATCATATTACGACGAAGCGCGCGGGCTAAGCGCTTCGTGCACGACCAAGGTGAGGTTCTATCGATGAAGGCAATTCAGTTCGATCGGCTGGGCGGCCCCGAGGTGATGTATCTGGGCGAAGTGCCGAAGCCGGAGCTTCGACCCGGCACTATAATCGTGAAGAACGAGATCATCACGATCAACTTCGGCGACATCTTCTTCACTCGCGGCGAATACATTGTTAAGCCGGTATTTCCCGACACCCCGGGGATGGAGGCCGCGGGCATCGTCGATGCGGTTGCTCCCGACGTCACCGATTTCAAGCCCGGGATGCGCGTCGCCTATATCGGGATGGGTTCCTACGCCGACTTCACGCGGATTCGGCCGTCGCGAGTGATTCCGCTGCCGGACTATATGAGTTTCGAGCAGGGCGCGGCGCTGCCGATCGCGATGCTCACCGCTTGGCACATGCTCCATACGATTCATGACACTCGCGCCGGGCAGACCGTGCTGGTGCATTCGGCGGCGGGCGGCGTCGGGATCGCGGCGGTACAGATCGCCAAGGCCGCGGGCGCGCGGGTAATCGGTACGGTGTCGAGCGCGGACAAGGCGGCGTTGGTGACGAAGTTCGGCGCCGACGAAGTCATCAATTACGAGACTCAGGACTTTGCGGCCGAGGTGATGCGGCTCAGCGGTGGACGCGGCATCGACCTGGTGCTCGACGCAGTTGGCAAGCCGACTTTCGAGAAAGGTCTGAAGTGCCTCGCGCCGTTCGGGCATCTTATTCTCTTTGGCCGCGCAGGTGGGCTACCCGATCCGCTCAACGTTGCGAAGCTGATGGAGAAATCGCTCAAGGTCAGCGGCTTCGTATTGCCCCTGATCTATAGCAATCGCGAGGTGATGCGCCGTGGGCTGGAGCATTCGTTCCAATTGATTCGCGAGGGCAAGCTGACGGTGCCGATCGGCGGAAGCTTTCCGTTGACGCAGGCGGTCGAGGCGCATCGCTTCGTGCTGTCGCGCAAATCGACGGGAAAGGTGCTGCTGATTCCTTAATGCACGCAGCCTGGAGGGGCGATTAGACTGAAGTGCCGGTTTGCGTCTGAACCGGGCGAGCGCCGTCAGGCAGATTGCTTTGCTGGAGAACGTCGATCTGTAATCGCAGGTAGCCCCATGACTCATGAGTGAGTTTGTCGGCAACGTGCCGATGGGCCAACGGCAGTGCGTGCCAAGGGATAGAAGGCCACGCGTGGTGTTCAGCGTGGTAGTTCATATTCCAGAGCCACCAACTAATGAACGCCGGGGTGTGAACGGTGCGCGTACGGTCGAGGATGGTGCCCTCGTGAGGCAAGCCGGTGTGCTCCGCCGTCAGCCATATCGCCTGAAAGACGTGGCAGGGGATTAGCGCAAAGAGGATCCATCCCGCGCCGCGGACACCCGATAACGCGAGGAGCGGGAGTGCAGCCCATGCCAAAGCGACGATGCGTGACTCGTGGATGAAGGTTGACCGCATTTCGGGGTCATCGAAGGGCGGTGGCAATTTCGCATCAGCGGACGAAAGTGCAAGGCGGAACATCAGTCGAACCTTAAGCCAGATGAGCCATAGGCCGGCGACCATGTAGGCCCATCCACTTGTAGCGGTGGGCCATCCGGCGAAAGTAGGCGTAGCGCCGCTGAGTTCGGGGTCTTTATCGAGATAGTGCGTGTAGCGATGGTGGGCGAAGTGGAAATCCCGATAAACCGTCGGGGCCATGCCGAAGGGGACGCCCGTCAGCCACGCGCCGATGAAATTTAGACGGCGCGATTTGAAGGGAGTCTGATGCGTGAATTCGTGGAAGGGCGCAAACAGGCTCGCCCACACGGCGCCCAATATGATGGATGCGAAGAACGCCACAAGCGGCATCGGGGAAACATAAACCACCAGCCCGATAAATAGAACGAACGCGCCGAGATGCAGCGCAAGGTGAATCAGCGACGGGAGATCCTCGCGCTTTTGAAGAGTCCGGAGGAGATCGCGATCAAGTAACGGTCGTTGCTCAAAACTCTCTTCCATGAGGTTTCAACCAGCCATCGGCGGGACTGTCCTCTGTCCCACAACTGAAGCGTTTCGAGAGTTGCGCTTCTGGTTTTCGATCTAAGTTCTTTTTGTAAGCCCAATCTCCTATTCAAACAAGGCCACGTCAGCGGGTTAATCGGGCAGCGTGAAGACTTCCTGAGGTTCGACGACGCCGGGCAGCGAATGCACACCGAGGCTGATCAGCGGGGCATCAGCGGCAGCGGCGAAGCTGGCCGAAGTGACCACACGGCGATCGAGTTTGGCGGCGACCTTTTCGATACGGGTGGCGTGATTGACGGCTGGGCCGATGACAGTGAAGTCGAGCCGGTTGGGCGCGCCGATATTGCCGTAAGTGACTTCGCCGAGATGCAGGGCGAGGCCGTAGCGGATTTCGGCGAGACCCGCGGCGAGGCGATCGGGATTGCGCGCCGCGACCAGGGCACGGGCCGCGTGCGCGGCGCGCAGAGCCGCCGCGCATCGCTGGACAATGCTGTCACCTTCGCGTAGCTCGAAGATCGCCAGCATCCCGTCACCGATGAACTTGAGCACTTCGCCGCCTTCCGCGGAAACGGCATTGACCATTATCCCGAAGTAGTCGTTGAGCAGGTCGAGCAGCAAATCGCGCGGTAGAGCATCGGACAAGGCCGTGAAGCCGCGCAGATCGCAATACCAGATGACCGCGCGGATGGTCTCGCCGTCGCCGCGCTTTACCGCTCCCGACAGCACGCGCTCGCCGGTACGATGGCCGACGTAGGTGTCGAGCAAGGCGCGCACGATGCGCCGATGGGTCTGCGTCTCGACGATTATGGTGAGCATCTCGGCGACATCGGCGAGGCCGGCGATCTCCGCGTCGGTGAAACCACCTGGCCGGTCGGTAAGCCAGCTTACACAGTTGATTTCGCCGCTGGTGAAGACCATCGGCATCGCGATGTAGTCAGTGCCGCCTTCACGTCGGAAGACCTTGAGCACCTCGTAGTCCAACTCGACAGTGGGATCGCAGAGGCGGCGGCGGATCGCGCGGCCGGTCGCGGTCACTTGGGTGAGCGGGCTCTGCGCGAAGGCGGGTGTCTTTTCGATGCCATGCTGGGCGGTGCGACGCTCGGCAGTACCCTCGCCGCGGCGCCAGACGTAAGCACTCGCGGCAATCTGCGGATGGAGCGTGCGAATGGCGCAGAAGGCGCGCCACAAGGGAATGCCAGCCTCGACCACGCGCCGGCACATGTCGTCGCCGAACTCGCGCATGCGGGTGTTGGCACGGCCCTCGTGCAGCATCCAGGCGACTACGCGCGCGGCCCCGGGATGGGCCTGGAGGATCGCGGGCTCGCTCGCGGGATGGCGAAGCGAGCCGTCCGCACCAGGCATCCGGGGCGCGGCTGGCATCAGGCTTTGGCGCTCGGCCGGCTCGAGACGGCTTCATGCCAGCGCTTCACGTGATGGGTCTCGTCGAGCAGCTTGAGGCCGCCGAGGTTGACGCCGACGTCGATCGCGACGAGTGCGGTGATGTCAGCAATCGTATAGCGATCGCCGGCGATAAACTGCCGCTGCGCGAGGATCGAGTCGAGCCATTCGAGGCGCTGCAAGCCGAGATCGCGGCGCGCTTCGCCGAACTCCGGAATCTGCTTGATGCGGGTGATGAAGGCCGGATGGGTGTGCTGCACGAAGTTCGCGAGCGGCTGGAAAAGCTCGAGCTCCATGCGGCGGTTCCACATCTCGACGAAGGCGATGTCGCGGGGATCGACACCCATCAGCGGGGGAGTCGGATACATCCCCTCGAAGTAGCGGCAGATCGCGACGGATTCCGTCAGGTAGGTGCCGTCGTCGAACTCAAGCACCGGCAGTTTGCCGAGCGGATTTTTCTGCACGAACTCGACGGTCTGGTGTTCGCCTTTGAAGATATCGATGTGAACGTAAACCATTTCGATGTTCTTCTCGGCGAGAAAGATGCGAACGCGTCGAGGGTTGGGGGCCATTGGGAAATCGTAGATTTTCATGTTGTGACGATAGAAGCGTCGCGGGAGCGCGGTCAAGCGGAGAACCGATGCGACTCGCTTAACGTCAGGTTACATCGCGGGCGAATCCGCATGCGGTAACACCGAGAATCGTGATATCCCACAGCGTTCGATGACGCATCGCTATTAATCGCGAGGATTTTAGGGGATCCTGACGTCTTTGATCCCCGCCTGCTTGAGAATGCCGTTGGCTGTATGTCTGGATTGATATTGTGATCGACGGGGAATTTTCTGCCGTTGATTGGGCTGTACCAGATCTCGTGGTCACCTTTCCCGGGACGATCGTAGCGGCAGTCCCGGTCGCGCAGGATTTCTTTGACTCGATCGGAATAGCCGGCCACTAGGCCGCTTTCGGCAGGCGAATCCGTTCCTCCCGATGCTCCGCCGCGCAATGAAAACGGAGTGTAATGTCCAACGGCTGGTCAGGATTGGTCGGGCAATTGTTTAATTCGAGCAATTCCGGAATCAGGAGGGCGAGTTTTTCGATTAGTTGAGGCCGGGATTCAGCCTCGGCAATCAATCCGGGTACACTGTCGCTTTCCGAAACCCACACCTCGACCCCATCGTCCCATGTTGCTTCGACGACAAAACTATTGGTGTGAGTGATTTCTGCCATAACTCTCCCATTCATCGCCGGTTCGATTGCTTGGCGCCGATAACCCTATCAAGCCCGCGAACCTGATTGAGCGGCTGTTCACGCAAGCTAGTGTAGCACACACATAGCTGCTGGATCGGCGTGCTGCGATGGCCCCTGCGCCTGGGAGCGATGAAGCCGCCACAGAGGGGCGCACCGGTTATTGGAGGGAGAGTTCGGCGCGGGTGGTTTTGCCCTGATCGCTGATGCCGGAGGCGTCGAGTTTCGGTGCCACGGTGAAGAGCCGGGCGGGATCGATCTTGGTGCTCAGATACTGGCGGACCGACTGGGCGCGCGCTACGCCGAGGTTTTTGAGGTCGTCGTCGGATACTTCCATATTGGTCACGAGGAGCTTGGTCATCTCGTCGGGCGGCAGCGACTTGGTGAGGCCGAGCGAGTCTTTGGGCTTGTCGAACTTGGCGGCCTTGTAAACCTTCTTCAGGTACTTGTCGTAAAGGTCGGGCGGAATCTGACCTTTGGCGGCGTCGGCGCCCTCGGAATCGCTGATGCGCGCCCTCACCTCATCGTCAACCTTCGCGACGCGGAGGCCGGGCTTATCGACCGAGGGATCGATGCGCCCGGTAATGCTGAGCTTCAGGGCGGGGCGCGCGTTGAGGGCGGTGGCGACAGAATCCAGGCGTTTCTGGCTGGCAGCGTCGAGGGTCGAACGGCCAGGCGCAAACTCGACATACGACAGGTCCTCGCTGGTGCCCGCGCTCGCGATGCCGCCGATGGCGTTCGCAAGCAGCCGGAAGGGTGCCGTGATTGCCTTCGTCAGGATGTTCATGAAGGCGTGAAAGATGACGCCGCCGAGGCTGAACTGAGGGTCGTTCAGCGAGCCCGAGACCGGGATGTCCAGGTTAATCTGACCCTTCGAGTCCTTCAGAATCGCGACGGCCAGCCGGATCGGAAGGTTCTTCGCGGTCGAGCTCTCGACGCGGTCGCCGAAGGTCAACTGGTCGAGAAAAATGTGGTTGGTGGCGGTCAGAAGCTGATTCGCCAACGTGTAATGGACGTCAACGGAGAGGGTGCCCTTGATGATCGGATAGCCGGTGTACTTGACCGAATACGCGGTCAACTCGGTCAGTTCGATACCGTCTGCCTTGGCGGTGATATCGACGGCGGCGAGCGGCGCCAGCGGGTTGATCGAGCCGCTGATATCGATGGGTGAACTGCCGTTAATCTGTCCCTTCAGCACAACGTCGGCGGGAGTGGTCGAGCTGGTGCCGAAGGCGCCGACGCTGCCGCCGATATTGGTCAGATTCGCGCGATAGTTGGGCCTGATGAAAAAGTCTGAATAGTCGATGTGGCCGCCGCTCAGGGTGATTTTGCCGAGTTCGATATCGGCGGGGAGCGGTTTGGGAACCGGCGGCGGTTGTGTTGCCGGATTCACCGCAGCGGCCGTAGTCGTGCTGTTCGTCACTGACGCAGGCTCGGGCGTCGGCGTCGGTGTGGGCGAAGGAAGCGGAGTGGGAGCGGCTGCCGGCTCGGCAGGGCCGTTCTGCGCGCGGGTCAGGGACTTAGGCGCCTGCGACGGGTTGGAAGTAATGTCCTTGAGGTTGAGCTGGCCGTTGGCGTTGAGGATTATGCGGGCATAGAAATCCGACAACGCGATCGCGCCGATATGGACTTTCGGCTTACCCTCGCCGAGACCGAAGTCGATGCGATCGAAGCTGAGCGAGTTCCAGCGCACGAAATCGTCACCGGTGAGCTTATCGAGCATGCGCACGTTGCCGATGGTCGCGTCGCCGCGATAGCTCAGATGGAGATCGTCGCGCACCATCGCGGCAGTGACGACGCCGTTATTGGTGATCGAGCCGCTTTTGAAGGTCGCGTTGAGGTCCTTGGGCAGATAAGAGTCGGCCATCGAGAGGTCGAGACGCCGGGTCGTGACGCGCACGGTGGCCTTGAGCGGCGAAATCACTACCGGTCCTTCAACCTTGAGGCTGCCGCGGCGATTGACCACGCCGTCGAGTTCGAAGTCGAACGGCTTGCGGAAGTCGCTGGTGAAGTCCTTGACGTGCAGGTTGAGCGGAGTGAGGGAGACTTTGACGGGCCGCGCGGGCATATCGTCTTCGGCGTCGATCTGAGCCTTTTCGATAGCGATCGATTCGACCCGGTATTGCCATTCGGAGCCGGACGGTTGAGCGGCCGTGGCAGGGGCCGGCTGCATCGTGGCTCCGCGGGCATGCCGAATGGGACCGCGCTTGCCTCGCGTGACGGTCACGCGAGCCGGACGGCTCGGCCGCCTGGAGGCGCGCTCGCGTTTCGAGGGCGCTCGCTTACCGGGGGCAGGTGCGGGCGAGGCCTCGCTGCGCAGCAATGAAAGCAGGCTCAACTTGCCATCGCGTTCGCGCTTGACGGCGATGCGAATACCGTTGCCGTGGACTTCCTTGACGACGGCCTGATGGGTCGCGAGATCGACCTGGGCGATGGTCGCGCCGAATTGCGACCATTGGACGGGCTTGTCGGTTCCGGTTGGCGCGCGCAGTTCCAGGTTGTCCACTGAGAACGTGGCTGGTTCGACGTGCACGTTGAACTTGCTCGCGGCAAAACTGGTCTGGACGTTGGCGTGAGCGTTCAGTTTGCCGGCGCCGAAGGTCGCCGCCATGGCGGTCTGGGCGTAGGCCTGGAAAGCGGGAATATCGACTTGGGAAATGGCGATGTCGCTGGAAACCCGAGCCTGCGCCAGATCCAGATTTCCTTTGACTTCAATCGAACCGCCGCCGCTGAGACTGCCGGCGAAATCGTAGGCCGCCGGTGCTGCGTTTTTGCCGAGCGCGAACTGCTTCAGCCCGATGTTGATGTTCTGCAAGGCTACGGTGGCCGGCGTCGCCAGGCTGTTGTCGGTCAGCTTGACGGTGCTGTTGGTGACCGTGACGGATGCGATGGTCAAATCGAGTGGACTCTTGGCCGGGCCGGGGACGGACGTTGCCGTGGGCGGCGCGGCGTTCGGCGCGGAAGCGGCAATCGAAGGCCCAGCGAGGCCGGACGTGCTCGGAGTGGCGGCCGCTATGGGCGAGGGCGTGGGCCCGGGTGACGTGGCCGCAGCCGGGGAAGGTGTCGCGACCGGCGAGATTGGTGACGGCGTTGCGGCAGATGAAGGCGTCGCGACCGGCGAAGGCGTCGGTGATGGCGACGCGGTTGGTGACGGCGAAGGTGTAGCGGCCGGAGTCGAGGTTATGGTTGCCGCGGGCATCGGCTTCGCCGTCGCAGTTGGGCTCGCGGACACGGTCACGGCCGGCGATGCACTCGAAGTCGCGGATGCGACAGCGGCGGGCGGAGCGGCCGCGGCGATCGAGTTAGCCGCGAGTGGCGATGCGGCAGGACTCGCCACCGAGACGGCCTGAGCCGGGGCGATTGCTGTGGATTTCGGCGGCAACGTCAACGCGGTGAGGTTGGTGGTGCCGTCGCGATTTCGCACCAGTTGGACGTTGAGGCCGTCCAGGGTGACCGCGCCGACATGGAACAGACTGGTAAGCGGCTCGAGGTCGTCGAGCTTGGCGGCAAGTCGTTTGAATCCGGCGAGTGGAGCGTTGGTGCTATCGAGCACCTGGAGATCGTCGAGCGAGGTGTCTCCGCTCACGCGAATCACGGGTCCCGATTCGCCTTGTACGAAATGAACCTGGACGAATGCCGAGAGCGATCCTTGCGGAATCTTTATCGGTAGTTTTTCTGGGACGTAGCCGATATATGGCGCGAGATTGAAGTGGTTGATGCTGACGACGATCAGCGATTCGGGCTGCTTGGTGAAGGGCAGCGCGCGCCCGCCGATCTTGAACGGGCTGCCGTCAACGATCATCCGCAAGAGCGGCTGCACGAAGATGTCGGTGTCGGCGGGCAGATTCGCGATAAACGGAACGTCGAGTTCCATCTGTTCGACGGCATGCTTCTGGCCGAGGACCTGATCGTCGAAGCGAATGTCGCCGTCGTGCAACTGGATATTGGAGAAGGCGAAGCGAAACGGCTTGCCGGGCGGCGGCGGATTTGCAGGCGGCGGGGTCTTGGAGACCAGCAGATCGGAGAAGTTGAACTGCTGGTTGCCGGTGCGAACGATATGGATGGCGGGCCGATTGACCTCGAGTTCCTTGACCACCGGGGCAAGCCGGAAGAGCGAGGTCCACGAAATCTTGACACGGAGATGGCCCAAATCGACGAAGGGCTTCGCGGGGTCGCGGTCGGCGATGTGCAACTCATCAACGTCGAGACGGAGGCGGTAGGGATTGAAGGCGATCTTGCCGACAGTGATGGGGCGATTCAGCGAGGCGGCGACGCTGGTAGTGAGAACGTGCCGGAGGACCATCGGGAGGACGAGGAAGCCGAGGATTCCATAGACGACAATGATCGAGAAGAGCGTGACGCCGATTCTGCGCATGCGGCGAGTCTTGAAAAACGCGGCGACGCGGCTCATCCAGGCGTTCATCGCTCGACGGTCGCCTTAATACGGTCGGTCATCGGCGTGGCTGGGGGGCGGAGAGCAAAGCTGAAGGCGAGCGCTAGCCCAGCACTCCTCCGGCGACAAGTTCACTGATGCGATCGTCGCTATAGCCGAGAACCTTTTCGAGCACATATTGGTTGTGCTGTCCGAGTGCGTTCGAGGCGCGGGTGACGTCGGCAGGCGTGCGCGAGAACCTGTAGCGCGAACTCTCGACGAAGGTCTCGCCCGCGACGGCGTGATTCACTGGCACGAAATGGCCGCGATGACGCAGTTGCGGATCGTCGTTGGCGTCGAAGGTGTTCGCCACCGTATGCGCGGGTACTCCGCTCGCTTGCAACATCTGCTCGGTATCCTGGGGCGTGCGCCGGGCGGTCCATTCGCCAACCAGGCGATCAAGTTCCTCTCGATGCGCGCGCCGCGCAGCAAATGTACCGAAGCGCGAGTCGTCAGCCAATTGCGGCTGGGTCATCGCAGTACACAGGGCGCGCCATTGATCGTCCGTGCGGCATGCGATCGCGACCCAGCGGTCGTCTCCGGCGGCGGGATAGATGCCGTGCGGGGCATGCTCGAGGTCGTCGTTGCCGATGGGACTGTACTTGCGGCCGCTCGCCACCGAATCGAGGATCGGCAGCGTCAGCAATTGCAGAGCCGACTCGGCCTGGGCCTGATCGATGTACTGTCCCTGTCCGGTGCGCTTGCGATGAATCAGGGCGGCCATCAGGGCGGCCAGGCCGAAGCGCGGAGCGATATAATCGGTATAGGCGCTGTAGGGTCCTGATGGCGATCGATCGGGCCATCCGACGAGATTGTAGAAGCCGCACAGGGCCGCCGCGAGGTTGCCGAAACCGGCGAAACGGGCGAGCGGACCGGTTTGGCCCATCAGGCACGAGCTGATCATGATGATGTCGGGTTTGACTGCGCGCAGCGATTCGTAGTCGAAGCCCCAGTTGCGCATGGCCTTGGGTGAGAACGATTCGCTGACGACGTCGGCCCAGCGCACGAGGTCAAGAACGATCGCGCGGGCCTCCGGCTTGGAGAGGTCGAGGGACAGGCCCAGCTTACCGGCGTTGTTGTTGCCGTAGAGCGCGGAGAATTCGGGGTTGGTGTTGTTGTCCTTGAAGGGGCCGACGGTGCGGGTGGGATCGACGCGCTGGGTCGATTCAATGCGGATTATGGTGGCACCATAATCGGCCATCGCACGCGTGATACCGGGGCCGGCGAGCACCCACATGAAGTCGAGTACTTTGACGTCGCTGAGCGGCAATCGGGTGGCCATCAGATAACCCCCTGTTCAATGAGGTTGCTAACTTCGCGATCGCTGAGGCCGAGATCGCCGAGATAGATTTCGCGATTGTGTTCGCCGACGCGGGGCGGACGGCGCTGGTACGTGATTGGCGTGGTGCTCAGACGCGCGAACGGACCGGGATAGGTCAGTTTCAGGCCGAGCTCACGATCCTCGATAGTTTGCCAATACTCGCGCGCGATGAATTGGGGATTGGCGAGAACGTCATCGGTAGTGGCCAGCGGAGCGATCAGGAAACCGTGCTCGCGCGCGAGTTCGAAGGATTCGGCCTTGGTCATGCTGCGGAGAAACGCCGCGACGACGCCTTTGACGCGTTCGTATTCTTCGAACGGCTCGCGGCCGGTGAGCAGCATGTCGGCGTACGCGATCCAGTCCTTGTCGCGAGTAGCCTGATCGCAGAAGCCCTTCTCGTAGATGAAGTTCATCATCTTGCGGGTAAAGACGCCGAGCGCGCTGCCGAACAGGAACACGCAGGTGACGAGGCCATCCTTCGCTTCCCAGACCAGCGGCACGCGAATCGGTCCCATTTTGACGCCGCCGGCCATCCGGCGGGTCTCGTCACCGCCGACGGTCGCCGCAAGCAACGTCGATTGCTGGGCGAGGCCGAGGCTTTGCTGCGCAGCGACGTCAACGTGCTGGCCGAGTCCGCTATTGAGGCGATCGTAATAGGCGATTAAAGCAGCGCCGGTCGCGTCGGCACAGGCGTGGAGGTAGGCCTGGGGCACGCTCATGCGGACGGGCGGACGGTCTTCGTCGCCATAGAGAATGAGGACACCGCTGGCAGCCATCACGATCAGGTCGCTGTCGGCATAACTGGCCTTGGGACCGTCCTGTCCAAACGGCGTGATCGAGACATAAACAAGCGCGGGGTTGATGGCGCTGAGATCGCTGTAGCCGAGTCCGGCGGCGGCGAGGTGGCCTGGATTGTCGGATTCGATAAGAATGTCGGCGCTCTTGACGAGTTGCCGGAAGAGGTCGCGCCCCACTGCGGTTTCAAGATTGAGCGTGATACCGCGCTTGTTGCGATTGTACGCCCACCAGTAAACCGAGCGTTCCGGCCCGGGCTCATCCGCGAAGAAAGGCTTCATCGCGCGCACGGGCGAGCCACCGGGCGGCTCGACCTTGATTACGTCGGCGCCAAGGTCGCCGAGCATCTGCCCGCACATCAAGCCGCGATCGGTGGTCAGGTCCAGCACCCGGCATCCGTTTAACATAGCGCTTCGCGAAGCCTCGTTGGGGTCAATGGCTGGCGGGGATTAATCCGCGCGTTGATCGAACTGCAGGATGATGCCGTCGGGATCTTCGAACAGGCAGGTGAGGAACTTTCGTCCCGGCTTTTCGCCATAGCCACCAGAGTCGGCGGGCGTGGGCGGTACGAGGATTTTCACGCCCGCGGCCTGGAGCTTTTCATGCCACGAATGGATATCCTCGACCCACCACGAGAAGTGCGAAATCCCGACCTCGTCGAGCTTGATCGCATCACCCGGCGATCCGCCCGGCATCTCGGAGAGCACCAGGAAACCGCTCGAAGGACCGCTGCCGTAATGCAAATGCACGGCGCGGCGGGTGCCTTTTTCCGGGCGCGCGTACAGCCGCGGCATCGCGCCAATCGGCTGAGTCGCGTCGAAGCGCACCTCGAGTCCCAATACGTCGCGATAGAACTTGAGCGATTTCTCCATGTCACGAACCCCGATCGCGACGTGTGAAACTCCGTTCATGGCCAACTCCTTGGCGGCACGAAAGCATGGCCGGCGAGTGTCCCGTAAGCGATGCGATTAATATCCCACCTAGCGGAAATCGCAAGCGCTAACCGGCGCGGCGGCATCGGGAATCGCTGGACGGGGTATCGGCGTGCCGGGTCAGGCGGGCTTGGGCGGCGGCGGTTCGGCGTAGCTGATGAGTTCCAGCAAATTGCCGTCGGGATCGCGAAAGTAAACGCTCATGCCCTTGCCGCGCCCGCCGATGCGAAAAACCGGGCCCTCGATGATCGGGATCTCGAGTCTGGCGAGATGCTCAACCGCTGAGGCGATCGTGCCCGGCCAGACGAAGCAATAGTCGCCGCCACCGACCATCGGATGCGCGGCCTTCAGCGTGATGCGGTTGTCGGGCGGATGCAGGTTGAACTTGTTGCGGCCGAAGCTGATGCTGACGACAATCGCCTTGCCCTCGCGCCATTTCTCCAGTCCGAGCGGGATGGCGCCGAGCACACGCTGGTAGAACTCGACCGACCGCTCGATATCCCCCACCGGCATCGCGACATGATCGAACTCGATTTCGTCGTTCATCGGAGCGCACCTCGCATAACGGTCAGGAGATTGGCGTGCGGCGCGGTTGAATGGTCAGGAACGGGGAGCGGCCTCGATACACTGCAGGAGGAGATCGAGCGCGGCCAACGAAAACGTTCGCATGTTAGCAAGGCGATCGTCGCTGCCAGTGCGCACCGTAATCGAACGTTCGACAGGACCAGAGACAGCAATGACGCTGGTGCCGGCGGGTTCGCCGTAGCGGCTTCCAGTGGGACCTGCGGCGCCGAGTTCGCCCGTACTCCAGGTCGAGTCGAAGCGGGAGCGCATGCCGCGTGCAATGATCAACGCGCCGGGTTCGGTCAGCGGCTTGATGCCGGCGAAGGCGGAATCGGGAATATCGAGCAGGACGCGGCGGGCCTTTAGCGTGTAAACGTCGGCCCCGGCGACATAGTAAACCGAGGCCCCGGCAACGCTCAGCAACGCTGCCGAGACGAGGCCGCCGGTAGTAGATTCCGCGACCGCGATGGTCTCGCGGCGATCCTTCAACAGGGCTCCGATTTTCTCCGCGATGGGCAACAGCGTTTGCATCGTCGTCCGCTCCTTGGGCTTGCGCCGCCCGACTTTAACCCACGCGGCACTCGTCGGCAAAGTTAATCGAGCGACGGCGATCAATCATAACCATTGAGCATAATGGTTGAGCGAGGGAATCCAGGCCCGCTCCTAGATAGCGATTTTGAGCGCTATCTCCTCGAACATCACTTGTGGCACCTTCACTTTCCGCTTGCCGCGAGGCTCGCTCGCGATGCGCACCAGGCCGTGCCGCTCGAGGATTCGAATGTCTTCCTGAACGTTTTTGAAGTCGCGGCCGACAATCTTGGCAAGCGCATAGAGCGAACTCGGGTGTTGAATTCGAATCGTATGCATCAGGCTGAGCCGCTCGCGAGTCAGAAAATTGCGGACGGCTTCGATGCTGGCAAAGCCGACCTCATCACGCGATCCCTTAGGAATCCGCCGGCCGGTTCGAACGGCTTCAAACGTCGCCTCAAAATCCTTCATTACCTCGCTGACCGGCTGGATAGAGAACGTCACCGTTTTCACTTCACTCCTCCTGCGATCGCGGTCGATTGAGCCAGAAAATCATCCACGAGTTGTGCCGCGGTCACGAACCGGTAGGGCTGTTCGTCGTCGCCGAGGTGGCGATGATGCCCCTTCGGATGATGGTTGCCGTACAGCAGCGCCGGTGTGTCCTCGCCCGACCGAATGAACCCCAGCCGATACCGCACGCCTTCAGGATAATGCGCGTGGCGAGCCACCCTCCAAATTACGATCTCATAGAGATTGCCGCGTTCGTCAGTCCACTTCCGCCGCCCCGCTGGTGGGCGAGCGCGTAGCAAACTTTACAGCTATGACTCGCGCTTGGCCGGATTGCTCCGTCGAATCCGTTCGTCTCGATCGGCCCGAACGAGAGTGGCCTTCGTCAACAGAGCCGCCTTCTACATGGCATTATACACCATGTACGTCCGCTTTCAAATTGGAGGGTGTGGGCGGCGCGTGCGTTTCTCATTCGTTTCAGATGACGCGGCGGGAGCGCAGGCTCGCGATCGCCGCCGCGTCGTAGCCGAGGGCTGTCAGTACGGCGTCCGTATGCTCGCCCTTCTCGGGCGTCGGCGTACGCAAGGCCCACGGCGTGCGGCTCAATTCGACGGCCTGGCCGACGAGTTGCTGGCGGCCTCGACTCGCCGATTCGATGGCGCGGGTTATCCCCATTTGCCGCACTTGCGGATCGGCAAAGACTTCATCGATCTGATAAATCGGCCCGCACGGTACTCCCGCATGATTGAGGACCTCGATCCATTCCGCCGATGGCCGCGTCCGCGTGATCGCCTCGATGGCCGCGTTGAGGCGGTCGCGATTGCGGGAGCGGCCTCTGCCGCTAGCGAAATCGGGATCGGTCGCAAGATGTTCAGCGCCGATCGCCTTGCACAAGCGTGCGAAGATTTCACCGCCCGACGCCGCGATATTGATGTGTCCGTCGGCAGTCGCGAACACGCCGGTGGGAATGGACGTCGGATGGTTGTTGCCGGCCTGTTCGGGCACTTCGCCTGAGATGAGCCAGCGCGCGGCCTGAAAATCGAGCATCGCAATTTGCGCCGCGAGCAGTGACGATTGCACCCACTGACCCTCGCCGGATTCCTCGCGTTCGATGAGGGCGAGCAGGATACCCATCGCGCAGAAGACTCCAGCCGTGAGATCGGCAATCGCGATGCCGGCGCGGACCGGCCCCTGCCCGGGAAGCCCCGTAATCGACATCAGCCCGCCCATACCCTGCGCGATTTGATCGAAGCCGGGCCGATCGCGATACGGGCCGTCCTGGCCGAAGCCGGAGATGCTCGCATAGATGAGCCGCGGATTGATCGTGCGCAGCGCTTCGTAGTCGATGCCGAGCCGATATTTCACGTCGGGGCGATAATTCTCAACCAACACGTCAGCGCCCTCGACGAGGCGTTTGAGGATCGCGAGACCCTCAGGATCCTTAAGGTTGAGCGTGAGGCTGCGCTTGTTGCGATGGAGATTCTGGAAGTCCGAGCTGTCGCGCGAACCGATATCCCCATCGTCGCGTTCAGGTGTCTCGACCTTAAGGACGTCAGCGCCCCAGTCGGCAAGTTGGCGCACCGCGGTAGGACCCGAGCGCGCGCGGGTCAAATCGATCACGCTGAAACGAGAGAGGGGCAACTTGTTCATGGGATGGGTCTCAGAGTCTAATCTTTGCGCACCTCGCAGACTCGTTAGCTCGGCTCCACTGCGCTTCGCCTAGTGTTTAATCCTCGCGCACCTAGCGGGCCGATTAGCTCGGCTGCGCTGCGCTCCGCCAGGAGGATTATCGCGGATTTTGTACAAATCCGCATTCTGTTAGAGACTCTAGGTTTGTTCCTTCCAATAGGAGAGTGTCAGCGTGGATTTCAACATTCCGGCCGATATCACGGCGTATCTCGGGGAACTGGACGACTTTATCGAGCGGGAAATCAAGCCGCTCGAACGCGAGAACGACAATATCCGCTTTTTCGATCATCGCCGCGAATGGGCGCGCACCGACTTCGATCGCGGCGGGTTGCCGCGGCACGAGTGGGAAGCGCTGCTGGCCGAGATGCGCCGGCGCGCCGACAAGGCCGGGCATTATCGCTTCGCGCTGCCGAAGGAGTACGGCGGCAAAGACGGCTCGAATCTCGCGATGGCGATCATCCGCGAGCATCTCGCGGCCAAGGGTCTCGGCCTCCACAACGACCTGCAGAACGAAAGTTCGATCGTGGGGAATCTGCCGACCGTCCTGATGTTCCGCGACTTCGGCACCAAGGCGCAGCGCGACGCGTTTATCCCCGGCATCCTCGACGGATCGATCAGCGTCGCCTTCGGCCTGACCGAGCCGAATCACGGTTCGGACGCGACCTGGATGGAGACACGCGGCGAGCGAGAGGGAGACGGCTGGCGCATCAGGGGCGAAAAGATCTGGAACACCGGCTTGCACGTCGCGACACACGATTTCGTCTTCGCGCGGACCAGCGGACGCGACGGCGGCGCCAAGGGCATCACCTGTTTTATCGTCCCGACCAGAAGCGACGGCTTCAAAATTGAAGAGTATCTGTGGACCTTCAACATGCCGACCGACCATCCGCGCGTCTCGCTGAACAGTGTGTACGTGCCGGCAGACGCGATTCTCGGCGACCCTGAGGACGGACTGGCCGTAGCGCAGCACTTCGTCCACGAGAATCGTATCCGTCAGGCCGCGTCGTCGTTGGGAGCGGCGCAGTTTTGCATCAACGAGAGCGTGAAATACGCGCTCGAACGCAAGCCCTTCGGCAAGCCGCTGGCCTCCAACCAGGCGATCCAATGGCCCTTGGTCGAGCTGCAGACGGAGGCCGCGATGATCCGCGCGTTGATTCATAAGACGGCGTGGGAGATGGATCAGATGTCGAAGCCGGAGGTCGCGCGGCGCCTGTCCGACAAGGTTGCGATGTGCAATTACCGCGCGAATCGCCTGGTATGCGAGGCCGCGGATCGCGCGATGCAGGTTCATGGCGGCATGGGCTATTCGCGCCACAAGCCGTTCGAGCATATTTACCGGCATCATCGCCGGTACCGCATCACGGAGGGCGCGGAAGAAATTCAGATGCGGCGCGTCGCGCAGATTCTCTTCGGCTTCGGCGGCCGGGCGAAAGCGGAAGAATGATCGCGATGTCGAGAGTGAACCCAAGCTAATGAGTAACGAAGATATCTCCGGGCGGCTGCAGGCCGTAGTCGCGCGCCATCTCGGGCCGCCGGGGACGATTCACGACCTCCGCCAGCTTACCGGTGGCGCCAACCGGAGCACGTGGTCTTTCGACGCAGAGGCGGGCGGCGCGCGCCATCGATTGATTATGCAGCACGGCGGTGTCACCGCGGATCAGGCGACCGAACTGGTGCCGCAACTGGAACCGGAACAGGACGCGCGCCTGATGATTGCGGCCGGTGAGATCGGCGTTCCGGCGCCCAAAGTTCGCGCAATCCTCGAGCCGGGTGACGGTCTCGGCCATGGCTACGTCACCGAACGCGTCGAAGGCGAAACGCTCGGGCCGAGGATCTTACGCGACGCGAAGTTCTCCCGCGCCCGCTCCGAGATGGCCCGGCAATGCGGCGAGATTCTGGCGGCGGCTCATCGAATCGATCTGGCGCGAGTGCCGTTCCTGAGGCGTCAGGATGCGGCGGCGCACGTCGAGGCGCATCGCCGGATAGCGGACCTTTTCGGCCTGCGCCTGCCGGCCTTGGACATGGCCCTGAAATGGGCCGCGGAGAACGTGCCGAAGAATGCGCGGCATACGGTCGTGCACGGCGATTTTCGCCTCGGCAATCTGATCGTCGGCGAGGACGGCATCCGCTGCGTGCTCGACTGGGAGCTCGGACAGAGCGGCGATCCGATGCAGGATCTCGGCTGGCTATGCATCAGGACGTGGCGCTTTGGCGGCGCGGCGCCGGTGGGAGGATTCGGATCGCGCGAAGACTTATACGCGGCCTACGAGAGAGCCAGCGGCTTTCCGGTTGATCCCGCACATGCGCGCTTCTGGGAGGCGTTCGGAAACCTCAAGTGGGTAATCCATTGTCTGCGGCTCGGCACGCGTGGAATCGCGGAAGTGGGTATCGAGCGCTGTGCGATCGGAAGGCGCATCGAGGAGCCGCTGTGGGATTTTCTGAATCTCATCGAAGGCCGCGATTAGCTATTCAGTAACTATTGCAGTGACTATTGCGATGTAAGGGGAACGAGATGCCGCAAAGTATGCCTGACGCGCCGACGCTACTGGTAGCGGCCGTGAAATATCTCGAGGACGAGTTGTTGCCGTCGCTCGACGGGTATCATCGCTTCAAGACCCGCGTCACGGTCAACGTGTTGAACACGATTCGGCGCGAACTGGAATTGCGTGGCGCGCAGGCCGAGGCCGAACGCGCTCGGCTGGTTGCGATCCTCGGTCACGACGGCGAGGTCGGTGCGCTCAGCGTCGAGTTGTCGGAGCGAATCCGTTCGGGCGCGATCGATTTGAACGACCCGGTCCTGCGCGCGCACCTGAGACAGTCGGTCGCCGACGCGCTCGCAATCAATAATCCGAAGTGGCTCGACGGCTGACCGCGGATCGCCGGCAACCGGCGTCTCGCAGAATAGCAGTTGATCGACGAGGGGCTTGCTTAAGGGGGGATCGAGTATGAGTTCATCGGGCAAAGTCGCAATCGTAACGGGTGCGGGCAGCGGTATCGGCAAGCAGGTCGCGATCGCCTTGGCGCACGAAGGCTATGCGGTCGCAATCGCCGGACGGCGCAAGGAAGCGCTGGAGGCCACCGTCGAAGCGGCCAAATCGAACGGCGCGATGCTACTGGCCGTCCCCACCGACGTCAGCGATCCGGCCTCGGTGAGAGCGCTGTTCGCCGCCACTCAAGAGAAGTTCGGCCGCCTCGATTTGCTCTTCAACAACGCCGGCGTCGGCGCGCGCCCGCTGCCGCTGGAGGACCTGCCCTTCGAGCAATGGAAAAAGGTCATCGACATCAACCTGAACGGCGCCTTTCTATGCACCCAGGAAGCCTTTCGCCTCATGAAGGCGCAAGAACCCCAAGGCGGCCGCATCATCAATAACGGATCGATCTCCGCCCATGCGCCGCGCCCGAATTCCGCGCCCTACACCGCGAGCAAGCACGGGATGACCGGCTTGACGAAGGCCACGTCCCTCGACGGCCGCAAGTACAATATCGCGTGCGGCCAGATCGATATCGGCAACGCCGCCACCGAGATGACTTCGCGGATGGGACAAGGCGTACCGCAGGCCAATGGCGCGATCGAAGTCGAGCCGACCTTCGATGCGAATGATGTCGCCCGCGCGGTCATCTACATGGCGAGTCTGCCGCTCGGCGCGAATGTCCTCTTCATGACGGTGATGGCGTCGAAGATGCCGTTCGTCGGACGCGGTTAAGGATCTAGGGCGAGCCGAGCGCAATCACCCGCAACAACCTTTCCGGACTGCGAATCGCCGCCAGAGAATGCGTTGCGACGGATGTGCGCCGCTGTATATCGTGAAGTGCGAGGTCGCGAGGTGTAAATCGCAAGCTTCATCGTACAAACCGGATGGTAATCGCCCCCGCGATCCTTAAAAGGGCATAAGCATGGCGCTCTGCGACTCGAAGCGGAGGTGCCAGAGGATAATCCGATGAGAGTCGTAATCGATCATAATCTATGCGAAGGGAACGGTCGCTGCGTCGAGGTGGCGCCCGGGATCTTCGAGCTTCGCGAAGATGATCTCAGCTACGTGCTCGAAGAGCAGCCGCCGCAGTCGCTACGCCCGAAGGTCGATCTTGCGGTGAGCCTATGCCCGCGCCAGGCCATCCGCGTGCTTGAGGATTAGCGTTGTTCGAAGGGACCAATGCCGGCCGGCGCCGACGAGGTGTTTTCCGTCACTCGCGCCGAAGGAGTAGAAGGACTTCATGGCTGCTTTAACGCTGGATTCAATCGACATCGTCAATCCCGATTTGTACGTGCAACGCGGCTACCCTCACGAGGATTGGGCGTTGCTGCGGCGCGACGCACCCGTCCACTACTACCAGCGTCCCGACGTGGATCCTTTCTGGGCGATCACCAGGCATGCGGACATAGTCGGTATTTCGCGCCAACCCGCACTTTTCAAGAGCATCCAGATCCTGTTTGTAACGACTAACGACCCGGGATCGCCGCCGCCTGAAGAGGCGATTCTGCGGCAGTTGCTCAACATGAATCCGCCCGAGCACGGCGCGTATCGCGGCGTCGTTAACCGGCGCTTCACTCCGCGCAGTGTGCAGCAGTTGACCGCCGGCATCGAGCGCATCACCACTGAGGTTCTGGACGACCTTGCGGGCCGCGAGGAATGCGATTTCGTTACCGAGGTCTCGGCGAAATTGCCGCTGGCCGTTATTGCCGAGATGTTCGGCATACCGCGGGCAGACTGGCCGCTTATGTTCCGATTGAGCAACGAGATGATCGGGCCGACCGACCCGGAATACGCCCGCAATGAGACCATGATCGAAACCCTTCAGCGCGCGCGGATGGAGTTCTTCCAGTACTTCAGCGGGCTGGTCGAGGATCGCCGCAAGAACCCGCGCGACGATCTTTCCAGCGCTCTCGCCAACGGCCAGGTCGATGGCGAACCGATGCCGATGTTCGAGCTGATGTCGTACTTCGCGCTGCTGATCATCGCGGGCAACGAAACCACCCGCAATGCGACCACCGGCGGCCTGCACGCCTTCATCAACAATCCGGATCAGTGGGACCGGCTGAAGCGCGACCCTGCGCTGCTGCCGAAGGCGGTCGAAGAAATCGTGCGATGGACCTCGCCGGTGATTCAGTTCACGCGACGGGCGACTGAGGATACCGAAGTCAGCGGACAGAAGATTCGCGAGGGCGATATCGTCGTGCTGTTCTACCCTTCAGCGAACCGCGACGAGCGGGTTTTCGCGGCGCCCAATCAATTCGATATCGGGCGATATCCCAATCACCACATCGCCTTCGGCATCGGCGAGCATTTTTGCCTGGGCGCGAATCTCGCCCGGCTCGAGCTGCAGGTGATGTTCCGGCAGTTGGCCGAGCGCGTCGAATCGGTGGAGCTGGCGGGTGAGATCCAGCGTATGCGATCGAGTTTCGTCGGCGGCATCAAGCATATGCCGGTACGCATCAAGGTGCGCCCGCGCGCCTGATCAACGCCGCGCGGCCGCGCGTCCCATGCGGCTATAGCGGATGGCCCAACAGGCCGGTGTGAGCGGTCGCGCCGCCGTCGGCCACGACGATACTGCCGGTCATGAAGGATGCGTCGTCGGAAGCGAGGAAAAGCACCACCTTCGCGATCTCCTCAGGCTTGCCGAGCCGTCCAATCGGATGGCTCTCGGCGGCGTTCCGGTTGGTGCGATCGGGGTCGCGAGTCGCGCCCAGCATACTCACCACCGGCGGCGTCGCGATCATGCCCGGACAGACCGCGTTGACGCGGATGTTCTTGCGCGCGTACTCGATTGCCGCCGTCTTCGTGAGATTCACCACCCCTGCTTTGGCCGCGTTATATGCACCCATCCGATAGTCACCGAACAGGCCGGATATCGACGCCGTATTGACGATCGCACCGCCGCCCTGCGCGAGCATCTGCGGCAGCGCGAAACGCATCCCGTAGAACACCCCCGACAGGGTGACCGAGATGGTCTTGAGCCAGCCGTCGATACTCATTTCGCCGACCGCGCCGACCGTCGTGTAGAACGCGTTGTTGTGAATGACGTCGAGGCGTCCGAAGCGATCGACGGTGAATTTCACCATCGCCTCGACCTGGCTGGGATTGCGCACGTCGGTCTTGCAGAAAGCACCCGCCGACCCGAGCTCAGCCGCGACTTTCTCACCGGCGGCCTCATCAATATCGGCGATGACTACATGTGCTCCCTCCGCCGCAAACAGTCTGGCCGTCGCGGCGCCAATTCCCGATCCGGCGCCCGTGATGACCGCGATACGATTGTCGAGTTTTCCCATAGCAACTCCCTGTGCGGGCCGCGGCTCAGGCCGGGGCGCGATTCCTGGTCGAATTTTCGTGTTCTTTCTTAGCATCGATTGCCCGTCAGTCCCCAATCCGCGCTCGCGATGCCATCGTAGTCAGCGGGGTCAAGTTGTAATTCCGCCGCCGATTCGGCTAGAGGTTCCTTATTGCCTGGGGCTTTGGCATTTCCCAACTGCTTTGCCATTTACTAATGGCTTTGCCAAGTTGCGGGCGAACGCAGCGCTGCGATCGAAACCGGGACGGTCATCGCGCGTGATCATTACAAGCCGGATTTCAGGGCATAAGGGGTAACGCTCATGCTGACGAAGCTTTTTCATGTAAACATTTGTGTCCGCGATATGGAGCGGTCGATCCGCTTTTACGAGGGCCTGGGTTTCACCAAGGTCAATGACTTCACGCTTGAGGATCCCAACGTCGGTGAAGCGCTCGGGCTGAAGGCGAACAAACTGCGCGGAGTATTCATGCGGCTTGGCGACGATCCCAACTCGCCCGTGCTCGATCTCGTTCAGTTCATCGATCCGCCGCCGAACGGCCACCCTTATCCATCGCTCAACAATATCGGTATCTGCCGCATCGCGTTTTCAGTGGACGATATCGACAAGACTTACGAAGACCTGAAAGCGAAGAAAGTCGAATGCCTCGCTCCGCTGAAGAAGATCAGCGGCCCCAATGGCGCCACGATCGGCGTGGTCTGCTTCAAGGATCCGGACGGCACTATCCTCGAATTGATCAGCGGGATGTAGCCGGAGCCGAGTCGGTCTCGTTGAAGGATTGTACGTGGCGGTTGAATGCTGACGTAGCGATTGCCGTTATCGGCGAACCTGACTATGACGGCAAGAGGCGCTCGCGCAACGTTGTCTCGCGGGCGGGCCTGAACGTCATCAGGAGAGTTAGAAAATGCGATTCGATGGAAAGGCTGGTCTGGTAACAGGCGCAGGTTCTGGGATTGGGCGCGCTACCGCAATGGGATTCGCGCAGCGCGGCGGGGCGGTCGCGGTGGCGGATATCAACGGAGCGAACGCGAATCGCGTGGTTGACGAAATCACGAGCGCGGGCGGTAAGGCGATCCCGATCGTTGCCGACGTTACTCACGCCGGTGATATCGACATGATGATCACGCGCACTGTTCACGAACTGGGCCGGCTGGATTTCCTGCACAACAACGCCTTCGGCTTCTCGGCGATACCGGGCGTCTCGGGAGCCGCTGCTACCGGGGACACCGACGATCGGATGTGGAACGCGACGCTGGACGTCGGTCTGACGGCGGTGTTTCGCGCCATGAAGCGGGCGATACCGGTAATGCGCGCGCAAGGCAGCGGCTCAATCGTCAACACCGCCTCGATCTCGGGACTATACGCCGACTACGGCATCGTTGCGTACAACGCCGCCAAGGCGGGTGTCGTCAACCTCACGCGGGTCGCGGCGATCGAATACGCGCGCATGGGAATTCGCGTCAACTGCATCTGTCCGGGCGCAATCGATACGCCGTTGCTCTCGGGGGCTGCGCAGCCCGAGATGATCAAAAAGTTCCATGAGATCATCCCGATGGGGCGGCTCGGACGGCCCGAGGAGATGGCCAACGTAATCCTGTTCCTGGCTTCCGACCTCGCGTCGTTCGTGACCGGCTCTGCCTACGTTGCCGACGGCGGCCAGACCGCCAAGACCGGCAGCCCCTCGTTCCTGCCGGAGTGATGACGCGGCTTTGACGGCGGGCGCCGGGCCGGGGTAAGGTCCGCAGAGATGGGGATACCCCGTCACAAATCAATCGCAGGTGTGAATCATGGGCGCAGCCGAAAATAAGCAATTCATCAGCAACATGTTTGCCGAACTGTCGAAGGGCAATGGCGAGGCGTTTCTCAACGCACTGGCCGACGACGTTCGCTTTACGATCATCGGCTCGTCGAAGTACTCCGGCACTTTCAACGGCAAGCAGGATCTCATCAACCGGCTGTTGGCGCCGCTCAACGCGCAAGTCGAGGGCGGTATGGCGATCACGCCCGACAACCTGATTGCCGACGGTGATTTCGTCGCGATGCAGGCGCATGGCAAGGCTTTGTCTAAGAACGGGCAACGCTACGACAACACCTATTGCCACGTCTTTCGCTTCGCCAACGGCAAGGTTCAGGAAGTCACCGAGTACCTAGATACCGAACTGGTGACGAAAGCGTTCGGAAAATAAGTTAATGCAACTGGCGGTAATCGAAAGCTAGAGCGCGGATTTCGATCGCCGTCACCACTGAATCGCAAGAGTGATCGCTGGCGCGAATTAATTTTCGCCGCGTGGCGGCGAACAATCTTGCGAGTTTTATATCGAGAGGCCTCCGATGCCGAAATTGACCGATCATGAAGTCGCGGAATTTCTGAGTGAGCGCGGTCATCTGGCCCGTATCGCGACAGTGCGTGCCGACGGCTCGCCCAGCGTCGTTCCGGTATGGTTCATCTTCGAGGGCGGCAAGGTCCTGATCACGCCGCGAAAGCATTCGGAGTTTCTCGCCAACCTGCAGCGCGAACCACGCGTCGCTATCACTATCGATGAGGACTCCGGCCGCTATCGCAAGGTGCTCTTCGAGGGTACAGCAGAAATCCTTTACAAGGTGGGCGAGGACCGCAAGTGGGACGATGTCTATCGCCGGATAGCGTGCCGCTACATCGACGAAACGTCAGCCGATTACTACCTGACCGAGACCAAGGATCAGCCGCGAGCCCTGATTGGCGTCGATCGCGCGAAGGCCAAGGTTACAACCTGGCGGATGCCGACCGAGAATGAACCGTACGCGGGCATCTGGGCGAAACGCTATTACGATGCCGGTACCAAGATGGCGAAGACCGCGTCGGCCGACACCGGCGCTAAAATCAAGGTCAGTTGAACGCCGCGGCAACGATGATCGAAGGATTCGGCGTAGCGGTCATCAAGGTCAGTTGAACGCCGCGGCCGACTACCGCGAAGAGCCGATCATTACTCAGTCGCAATAGCGTTCGACTATTCGAGCAAGTGGAGATTCCGATGAAAGTTACCCGATTTCATGCTACCGCCGATGGCGGATCGCGCTTTCAGGAAGTCGAAATTCCGATTACCGAACCGCGACCGGATCAGTTCGGCCATACGATTCTTCAATCCAACGCGTGGCCTTCCCCGAGTATCCGGTTCGTCGAGCTGCCGGCGGGTCTCGACCAGAGCTGGCATCATGCGCCGGCGCGCCAGATCGTTGTGGTGTTGTCGGGCAAGATTGAGGTCGGCACGAGCGACGATCAAAAGCGGGAATGCACCGCAGGACAGGCCTTTATCGCCGACGACCTCACCGGCAAGGGGCATCTGACGCGAGTGGTTGAAGGGCCGGCGCGGGTGATGTTCGTGCAACTGCCCGACAGCTTCGACTGCGACCGCTGGAAGCCGTAAGCGCTCCGCTGGAGCATCGTCGCGACACGCCCGGCTGGACCAACCCTGTGAGTTTCGTTCGCGCACGATCATCCGCGTCGCTGGCGTCGGAGTTATTGAATTCGTAGTACAGGAGATAAGTATGGCTGGACCGTTGGAACACGTATTGACCGGGCTTCGAGTGCTCGATTTCACGCGCGCGCTGGCCGGCCCGACCTGCACCCGCATGTTTGCCGAGATGGGCGCCGAGGTCATCAAGGTTGAGTCCGCACCAGGCGGCGACATGACGCGGAAGATGTCCAAGCTCCGCAACGAGCGCAGCATGTACTACGTCCAGCAGAACCTCGGCAAGAAAAGCCTCTGCGTCGATCTGCGCGATCCGCGCGGTATGGCGTTAATCGCGGCTCTGGTCCCCAAGGTCGATGTGGTCGTCGAGAACTTCAAGCCCGGCACTCTCGCTGAAATGGGCCTGGGCTATGACCGCCTGCGCGAGATGCGCAAGGACATCATCCTCTGCTCCATCTCCGCGCTGGGGCAGAAGGGACCGCTTTCGTCATTGCCCGGCTACGATTTCATCGCGCAGGGCTATTCCGGCGTGACTTCGATGATCGGCGAGGCGGGCGGCACGCCCTACATTCCGCTGGTGGGCATGGGTGACGTCAGCACGGGAGTGCATGGGGCGTTGGCGGTGCTGGCTGCCTTGCGCTATCGCGATCGCACTGGCAAGGGACAGCATCTCGACATCGGCCTGCTTGACGTTTACTACCATTGCCACGAAGTGAGTATTCATCAGTTCAGCGGCAGCAACGGCCAGATGAAGCCGAGCCGTCAGGGGCCTCATCTCAACTATGTTTGTCCGGCGGGAGTCTTCAAGGCGACCGGCGGCTGGGTTGTGATTATGGCCTTCCTGCATCACTGGAAGGACCTCTGCACCGCGATGAACCGTCCCGACCTCGTCAACGATGAAAAGCTCGGGACTGACGCGGGCCGTCTCGCGAATCGCGCCGAAGTGATCAAGCTGCTCGAGGATTGGCTCGCGACGTTCCCTGATCGCGACAGCGCGATCGCGAAGATGCATCAGCATAGCGTGCCCGCGGCTCCCGTCCTCTCGATCGAGGAAACCGTCAGCCATCCGCATCTCACTGCGCGCGGCACCGTTCGCACGATTGAGGATCGCTTCGCCGGCAAATTCCAGATCCCCGGGATGCCGCTCAAGTTCTCGGAGTTTCCCGAGGATCTGCCGTTACAGGCGGCGACTCTCGGGCAGCATAACGGCGATATCCTGCGCGAATGGCTGGGCCGCAGCGACCAGGAGATCGAGGAATTGCGCGCCGCGAAGGTCCTGCAGGAAGGCGAGGTTTAACCGTAATCGCTTGCATTGCGATCCGCTTTACCAGTGATCGATAATGGCCGCCAATTAACCACCGGAGCGCAACCCGCGGCGTCCGGCTAACCAGTCTGAGGGGAGCGACATGGCAGAGGGCAAAGCAACTAAACTATGGGCGCTGCCGGGAGCGGTTTTGACCGCGCCGGCGTCCTTGCTGATGCACGGGGGCGACGACACGATGCTGGAGCTGCCGTGTCCTTCCTTTCTCATCGAACATCCCAAGGGTCTGGTGCTCTTCGACACAGGATGCAACCCCAAGGTTATCGATGACGCGGTCGGCTACTGGGGCCAGGTTGCCGAGCACCTGCCGCTCAAATGGAGCAAGCAGGACACGCTCGACAAGCAGATTCAGGGCGTTGGCTACAAAACGTCGGATGTGAAGTACGTCATCCTGTCGCACGCGCACCTCGATCACTCGGGCGGATTGACCTACTTTCCTAACGCGACCTTCATCGCGGGCAAGGGCGAGATGCAGCACGCCTACTGGCCCGATCCCGATCGGCGCTGGGCATTTATCCTCAATGACTATCTGCCGACGCGCGCCTACAAGTGGATCGAATTTGCGCAGGATTTCGATCTTTTTGGCGATGGCGCAATCCAGTTCCTGTACACTCCGGGACACACGCCCGGCGAATGCTCCGTGCTGGTGAACACTTCCCACCGCAAGTTCCTGTTCACCGGTGACACGGTGCATCTGCGCGCCGCGGTCAACCAGGAAGCGACGATGGGTATCGATACCGATCCCTATCAGTCGGTGATCTCGATCCAGCGCATCAAGGCGATTCGCGATATGCAGGGCGCCACGATGTGGATCACGCACGACCCCGAAGATTGGAAGGAACATCCGCACAAGGTCGAATAGGATTTCAGGAGTAGTCAGTTGCGGACACGCGTGCTGCGTCGAGTCCATCGAGCGTCGCGCGCCCGCCGCACCCCTAATCTGAAATGCCCATCTACGAATGCAGTTGCGAGGCGTGCGGGATCACCTTCGAGATCCTCGCACCGGTGAGTGAGGCTAACCGCAAGCGCCCGTGTCCGCGATGCGCCCGGCTCGCGCGCCGCGTCGTTTCCGCATTTGCGATCGGCAACGCGAGCGCTCCCCGCGAGAGCGCCCCGGCTAACGCATCTTCGCCCCCGCCGGCGCATCCCGGACACTCGCACGCAGGCCACGCTCATCACGCGAATTCTCGACAGGGGCGTCCGCGCCGCCCGGCGGTTCCGGACTTCGCGCGCCTGTGCTGGATGGACGATCGATCGGCTGAGCGATTCGCCGCGTACAAGGTGGGACAGGGCGCCGAATACGACGACAAATCTGCCGCGCGCGAAGAACTGCGCAAGAAGCGCGGCCTGCCGCCGGTGCCGCCGTCCGATCAAAGTCATTCGCCGGTCGCGGCGATGGTGGCGCGGAAAAAAGCCCAAGAGGCGAAAAAGGCCGCGAAATCTCCGAAAGCCGGATCGGCCCGCACTGCGCCGCAGTAGCCCGGCGGTCCGCTAGCCGGCGCGTCCCTCGCCGATCGCTTGTGATCCGGCGCGCATAGTGACCCAGCGGCAGGCCGTCGATTCGCTTCCGTTCAGTCGTTTTGCTTGGCGAGCGTATTCTTCAGCAGGTAATGAAACGCCTTGGCCCGATCCGCCGGCGCGTCATTCGCCAGCATATCGAGTATGGCCCCGCGAAATTCGCAGGTCGCCGGCGATCCGTCTTTGTTCTTCATCTTCACCAGAGTCTGTTGATCGTCAGGGCTGAGAGTGGCGAATGTCGCGCGTTGGTCAGCGGTGAGCTTGGCGGAGCAATCGTCCGCGCGGGCGATTGACGCTCCGACTATCGAGAGTGACAGGAATCCTGCAAGCAATAGAAGTTTCATCCCGGGCCTCCACCTGCGATTCGTAGCAACTTCCCTCCAAGTTTCCTATCACGAATCGCTGGGCTTTGCGGGTTTGGCTCAGCGCCGGTTGCGCCATTTTGCTTGCGGATTATCGTCGCTGTTTCCGCGCATATGACTACCTTCAGATGAGCCGCCTGCCAGACAGCTGAGAAATCCCAGCACGATGACGGCGCCTGCGAATCCAATCAATATCAGCAATCCCATAACGACCTCGCCGAATTGCTAGAGCAATCGCGTTGCCAACGTAAAGTGCGGCGAAAGTCCTGGAATTTCGAACGTTTTTAGGGGATTCAGCTGACGCAACTGCCAGGCTCACTTGGCACCGACGCCAAGGAAAGCTCCTAGCCATATTAGTCAAGAGGTGGCGATGGCCCGGCGAGGAGAGACTATTGAATCGCTTCGATCGCGAACTGGCACACGCCGGAAGTGAAACGGCGGCAAAATGCCAGCAAGGAAATTACGTGGCGCCGCGCGTAATGAAACATAGGGCCCGCGCTTGCGGCGCAGTCCGCGCTCTTGGCATCGAGCGAAAATCAGCCGGTCGTTCGGCTCTTCGACGCTTCCGCTTGGGACGATTTCAGCAGGTCGTTGAAATTCTTGTGGAGCTTCGCCAGCTTCGGGGCGATCACGAACTGGCAGTAAGGCAGCGCGGAGTTGTTGCGAAAATACTCGCGATGGTAATCCTCCGCCTCATAGAACGCTTCGAGCGGACTCACCTCGGTCACGATCGGATTTCCGCGCGGATCGGATCCATTGAGCTCCGCGATTAAAGCCTCTGCCTCACGCTTTTGCTCGTCCGTCGTATAGAAGACCGCCGAACGATATTCGGGGCCCACATCCGCCCCCTGCCGGTTGAGGCTGGTTGGATCGTGCGTCGCAAAGAAAACCGTCAGCAGATCGCGATACGAGACGCGCGCGGGATCGTATTCAACGCGGACCACTTCCGCGTGGCCGGTTTTGCCGGTGCAGACTTGCCGATAGGTCGGATTCTTTACCGTGCCTCCCGCGAAGCCCGGCAGCACCGATGTCACCCCGTTCAGTTGCTCGAACACCGCCTCGGTGCACCAGAAACATCCCCCGCCGAACACGGCTATCTCTTTAGTCTGATTCATACCTGTTTTCGCTACCAGCATGACGCCACCTGCGTCAACCCATTTCGGCCGGCGGCGGGAATGTCCATCGTGATTCTTCTGTTGGCCGGCTTCATAAAGTGCTATGCAGATAAGAGCACCACGCGCCGACCGTTTGAGCAGCGACGGAAAAGACGCCGGAGGAATCGGTAGATGACTAACAAAGGATTTTCTCACGTCGGACTGTCAACCCTCGACCTCGACAAGACCCGCGAATTCTATGAAGGGATTCTCGGCTTCAAGCCGGTGGTCGCCGACACCATCAAGATCAAAGAGGGCGGCTCGATCCGACATATGTTCTTCGACACCGGACGGGATCAGCTGCTCGCCTTCATGGAGCCGCGCGGAATCCCCGGAGTGCCGGTCGAATATGATGCCAGCATCAATCGCGGACTGGGGGTGCCGGCCGCATTCTATCATTTCGCGTTCGAGGCGGGCTCCGAGGCGGGCCTCGAAGCCAAGCGCCAGGAACTCAAGGCGAAGGGCGTCGAGGTCACCGATATCGTCGATCACAATTGGGCGAAATCCATCTATTTCAAGGATCCCAACGGCATATCGCTCGAATTCTGCTGCCTGGTACGTGAATTCGTCGCGGACGACGCGAGCATGCAGGACCGTTTCGAGATTTCGGTCAGGGCGCTCGGCCTCGATCGAAATGACGTGGTCGAGGTCACGACGGCGCAATCGCATAGCTACAAGGCCAAGGCTTCCTAAGTTTCTCTTCAATCTGATCATCGGGATGGAGAGGACTTTGGCCCTCTCCATCCGCTTCCGACTTAGTCAGCACCCCCGCAAACAACCGGCATGCTACGAATCGATGCGATCCATAACCTCTCGCCAGGGTGGTAATTCCCTCATTCGCAAAGCAGTCCGAGGTGCGCGAGAATTATGGTTGGGATGATGTACTGGAGCGTATAAAATGAACGTCGGTTCACGATAAGACCGATGACCGCGTTCGCCAATGGTTGGTGAACGCCCAAGGAGAAGCCCGATGCCCGATCGTCTGGGTCAACACGCCGTCGTGATTGGTGGAAGTATCGCCGGCCTGATGGTAGCGCGCGTCCTCGCTGACCACTTCGACCAGGTGACGGTTCTCGATCGCGACCATATTGAGGCGCGGCCCGCCGTTCATAAGTCGGTGCCACAGGGCAATCATCTGCACGCCCTGATGCTCGGCGGACAACAGGTTCTGTCCTCGCTCTATCCAGACTTCACCGATCGGTTGCAGCAACTCGGGGCGGTGCGCTTTCGCTTCGGCATCGAAGCCGCTTTCTTCTTCCCTGGCGGGCGGTCCTATACCCCGACCGGGTCAGTTCGGGAGCCGCGCGACCTGGGCATCGACGGCTACAGTCAGAGCCGCGGACTCCTCGAGCATTGTGTGCGGCAATGCACCCTAGAGCTTCCCAACCTGAAGTTTGAAGGTGACGCGGCGGTTCAAGGCCTGATCTATGAGCATGGACAGGTGCGTGGTGTCCGTTTCGATCGCAATGGCGTACCGGATTCAGTCTCCGCGGATCTGGTGGTGGATGCTGGCGGCCGCGGTTCGCGCGCTCCGCGATGGCTCACCGAACTGGGCTTCAAGACACCCGAAGAGACGATTATCGGCTGCGATTTTGCGTACACCAGCGCGAAATTTCGTAAACCGGCCAATTATGATGCTCCCGAAAAGGTGATGCTGTTTGGTGGACCGCCGCCAAAATTTCCCAACGGCGCCGGCATCGGCACTATCGAGAATGAGAGCTGGATGGTCAGCCTCGCCGGGCGCTTTGGCCAGTACCCGCCAACCGACGAGGCCGGGTTCTTCGGGTTCGCTAAGGCGCTGCCAACCAAGAGATTCTATGAACTTATCAAGGACGCCGAGCGCATCTCCGACATCACACATCATCGGTTTCCGACCAGCGTGCAGCGACATTATGAGCGGCTGTCGGCTTTTCCTGAGCGCTTCCTGGTGCTGGGAGACGCGATCAGCAGTTTTAATCCAGTCTATGGCCAGGGGATGAGTTCGGCCGCGCTGCAGGTCAAGGCCTTGCAACAACTCCTCGGCAACCGCGCGATCCAATCGCCTGAAACTGCCCTCGACACACTTGGCGCGGCGTTTTTCCCGAAGGCGGCAGAGGTTATCGCATCGCCGTGGATTCTCGCTGCGAGTTCGGACTTCGCCTTTCCGCAGACGACTGGGGAACGTCCGCCGAATATGGCCGATGGTGCCCGCTACTTCGCAGCGCTCGATTCGCTCGTGGCGGAAGACCCGGCGGTCCATCGGCTGCTAGTTCAAGTCTTCCAGTTGGCGCGGCCGCTGTGGGATCTCACAGCGGAGCCGCTGCGTACGCGTGTTCTGGAGCGACAGGAACAGCTCGCGGCCAAACCAATCGCATAGCCAAACCGAAGTTGCGGAATCATTTACCCGGTCGCGCACTCGCCCGCCACGATCATGTGGCGGAGGGGGGAGGGAGTCGAACTTATTCCAGACCTAGGAAACGATCGATATATTGATGGATTACGCGCGCTGGATACGCTCAAAACCCAGCATTAACGGCGCGTTTGTACAAAAGTAACACAGTCTTACAATTTGCTTAAATCGAGATATTTTTTGAATCTTGCCTCAAGTGTCGGAACTTCGTTTTCTGCCCATTTTGATTCCGTCATTTGAGTCTGACTGATTCTCGATCGCACTTCGGAGGGTGCCTCCCAACTCGCTCTCATCAGGTGATGGGCCCCAATAAAAGATTGTGATCGTCGGTAGACCTCATTCCTATACTTTCCGATTTCTGGTCCGAACAAAAACACGGCATCTGACGTTTTCGATAAGAATTCGAAAAGTTGTGGGTCGTCTATCCCAGTCGTGTAAATAAGACCAAGCAATTTTCTGAATTCATCAAAGACTCGAAGCCTCTGTGCATATAAATCGAGCTTCACCTTGTAGGCGGCAGTTTTCCATTGCTGCCTTGCGATGTAGGCGGCAAAACCGCCGATCAACAGGGTGAGCACCGCGAGCCAGTTAATCCCGGTTATCCACTTTTCGAATTGGCACATCGTTCTACAACGGAATTATAAGCGATGAAAGAACTTGGCGGAGGGGGGAGGGAGTCGAACCCTCCGGCGACAGTATTAGACGCCAGGCCGGTTTTGAAGACCGGTGGGACCACCGGGCCCCTTCCTCCTCCACGCCTTATTGATTAGGCACTCGCGACGTCCCGCACAACCGGACGATCGACTGGAGTGCCAACCTTTGTCGAGTTTCCCGCGTAACTTGCTCATCACTCAAGGATCAGATTGGCCATTTCATCTGCTTCGGTATGCTGAGGAAGTGGGCGTGGATCAGAGCCGCTCCGGCGCGGCGCGATTTCGGTTGAAGCCGGATCCGTGCCCATCTGTAAGTACCAATTATCTCAAATGGATTTCAGGCGCCAGAGAAACACAAGCGTGGCATTTACGCCCCTAACCGAGATCAATTGAGGGATTGTACCGGGCAAGCGAGATCGGTTGCCCCGGCTTTTTCTTCCGCTGCCGCGCTGATCCTGCTGACATAGGTCGGCCCTGAGCACGCTGCCCTCACGCACTGGCTCTCTCTTTCAGGTCAATATGCTCACTGTTGTTTTTCGAGACGTTCGATTTTGCGATTTCTCGCCTTCCGCTATCCAGTGCGGTCTTCCGGAAACGGCTCACACTGCTTCGAGTTTTATACGGTGGCTGAGCCGAACCACCGACCGTGGCTGTTATTCGGCGTCGGAGTAGTGACGGACAAAGCACCGCCGAGACCGCCGCGTCTTTCATTTAGCCACGCCGACGTTGCGGTTTCGTAACGCTCTTGTCCCCGCCGCATGAACAGGCTCGAATAGTTTGAGCAAGCGAACGGTTGAAAAATCCGGCTCGACGCGATGCGGTTGGGGCTAAGCTGCACCCACGCTAACTCGCTCCGGCAGGTCATGTGTCGCACCTGTGATTCCGAGACTCCGAGAAAGCGGGCCACTTGCTCTGCATTTAGCAGGGGATATAACTCCTCGATCTTCGCTTTGGCCGCCCCTGGGCGATCAACACCGAACGCAGGGTGCCCAGCTCGGTGGATCATCGCCGCGTATCCGAGTCCGCCGATCTATATCAGCAGACATCCACGCGAGTCGCGGATTCAAGTTCGGTCTGGAGACAACTCTCGCAGTTCGCCATAACAATCGAACTCAAGATTTCCGAGCACCGATTCCGAAGCGGAGCCATAGCCTTGCGTTATCCTTCGCACGCTTTACGATGCGCGATTTTGGAAACCCGATGAACGCGTATTACGAAGTCCGTCTGTAGCGAGATGATCATCGGTCATTATACAGCTTCCTCGCGAATATCTGAACCAAATGGATCAGAGATCAGCTACTAGGCTGCGGTCTCAAAATGAGCACCGGGCAGGGAGCTTCGCGAATTACGTGCTCGGCTACGCTGCCAAGTATAAGATGCCTGAGTCCTCCGCGACCATGTGTTCCCATAACGATCAAATCGACCGCTAGCCGAGTTGCGGTCCTTACAATGTCAATATCTGCTAAGCCGCTAACAACGCTCAATTCATAGCGTACGCCGCGCGCAGTGCTTCGGTGGACTAGATCTTCCAGGAAAGAACGAGCCTCTTTCTCCCAGCGCGGAGCCGCTTCGAATGGCAGCGGAACATCCATATCCAGAGTGGGAATGCGCGCTACGTGTAATGCGTAAAGGGTTGCATTGCTCTCTTTTGCGAGAGCCGCAGCCACGCTAAAGATTTTCGGCGCATCCCCGTCAAGATCCAGAGCACACAGAATTTTGCCATAATCGAGCACAACACTTCCTCCTCAAGTGAAAAGGGATCGTAGTCTCTCAATCCTCGTGCATTCATGCGCACGATAGGAACAATTATCTTCTCCTTACTAATTCAGAGCCCTCATTCGGGTACATCAATGATCATAGCCGGTGCTTAATTCTCAGGAATTGGTCAAAGAGCGCGCCGCAGCTTGATCGACCACGGCTTTGGCAATAGAGAAACTATATATAGCGTTTGAATAGGCTGCATCGTCATCTGTGTAATGACGTTGCGCATCCTCAAGCTCCACTATGTCTGACAGGCCAGCTTGGTAGCGCTTCTCGGCAAGCTGTAGCTCGACGCTGGATGCGGCCAATGCTTTCTGGGTAAAGTCTACTCGCTGCAACGAGGCCTTCCAGTCGAGAAATGCAGTTTGCACTTGAAGAATGATCTGCTGACGCAGATCCTTGATAGCCTCCTCCGTCGATCTGCGTCGGAACTTTGTTTCCGCAACCTGGTCAGTAGTCAAGAAGCTGTTGAAGATAGGCCAGGTTATCACTATTCCAGCATTGAAGTTATTGACCGTTGGTAAACCCGTCCCCGTTGCCGCATATCCTGCCACCGCATTCACAGTCGGATAATAATCGCTGTTGAACTCGTCAATCTTAGCTCCCATTGCACTCGCCTGGTTTTGTAACGCTTTGAGATCCGGCCGTTTCCGCATTGCGGTTTGAATAAGAGAATTAAGGCTGTCATTGATTTGCAAATAAGTCGTTGCCTCGGCGAGGTGATACTCCGGAACGCTGTCGCTTAGTCCGAGCGCGTTGTCGAGCGCGACCTTAGAGTCGGCGTGGGCATTGCGTGCGTCAGTCAAATCTAATTGTGCCCGCTCTACTTCAGCTCGCATAACATAAACGTCGATTTGTGGCCGCAGACCCGCGTTCGCCTTAACCTCAGCTTCGTGGAGATGATATCGGCGCTGCTCAACTGCTTTTTCGTATACTCGAATGAGCTGCTGTCCTTGTAAGACATCGTAATACTGCCGAGAGACATTAAAAATCAGATCGAGCTCGACGAGCCGCTGATTTGCCGCCACCACCGCCGCTTCAAACTCGCGTTGTCTAACGAATCCATGTCGTCGCCCAAAATCGAAGAGAAACTGCGAGAGTGCCAGGCCCCCAGCATAATTATTGGAAGTATCCCAACTCTGAGAAAAATCATTGGTCGAAAGGTTATGATTAATACCCGTCATTCGTGGAAAAATGTCGTTGGTATCGTAGTAGCTGGTATTGCCGATGCCGTTGTCGGTACTTCGCAGGTACTCTCCAACCCCAAAAACCTGGGGGCCCAGATCTGATCTGGCTTCACCGACGCGCTCATGCGCCGCGTCGGTGTCGGCCGCTGCCTCTTTCTCGCGCGGATGATACCTAAGCGCGATCCCGATTGCTTCATTCAACGTTAGCTCCTCCCCTGGCACAATTGGAATTGCATCGGCGGGCGAGGTAGATCGCCCGATGACCGTTTCAATAGGACCGGAGCTAGAAGTAATAGAGTCGGTCGGCAGCGGGCGCGCTAATACGTTCGGCGAGTTTTGCGACGTAACTGGCTCAACTGAAACTGACACCGAATCGGATGCACTGGCAACGCCGATTGGCAGAAGCCATATGATGACTGCAAACAGACATCTAGTCGTGTTTCTCGTAACTAGTCTCATAGGTATGTTCCGGGTTCGAGAAATCCAGCCTTGTAAAGTATAATTTGTGATCAGTCCAGGCCTGCGTCGGCCGCACTCGTCGGTTTGGCGTAGGCGTAGTTGACTTTCTGACCGCTGTTGAGAGCACTGCTATAGGTGGATACGACCAGCGCGTTTTCACTTAACCCCGAAGTGATCTCGACATAATTGCCATTGTTGATTCCGGTTGAGACAGGGGCATCGAGCAGGTGCCCTTGCTCAACAACGAGGACGTGTGCGGCCTTTCCGATCCCATTAACGGCTGCGACCGGTAGCCGGAGCACGCCGGGATGATTAATCAGGTCGAGAGTCACGTGCGCGTAACTCCGCGGATAAATGACGTGATTGGGATTGGGAATATCCACTTCGGTAAGCATGGTGCGCGTGGCTAGATCCAATGCCGTCGCATATCGCGCCACAGTTCCCGTGAATATCCGCCCGGGAAATTCGTCGAAGCGCAACATTGCCGGAGTGCCGCGTCTGATGAAAGGATATGACCCCTCGGGCACGTAAACGTAAACTCGTAGGTAGTCAATATCCGCGAGCGTCAGGATTGGTCCATTGTCATTCCGATGGCCACCGGCGCCTTCGGTCGCGGCGGGAGCGATGAGTGCGGAAGTCTCACCCACACCAATATCGCCACCACCCGCGCGAATCAGAGCACCCGGATCGGCGAAACGCCCGGTGATTACTCCGTCGAAAGGAGCGATTACCTTCGTATATCCCACCATTGTAGCGAGTGCTTCAGCGGCAGCCTTCGCCTCTTCATACTTGGCGCCAGCAATGTCCACATCTTCTTGCGAAACCAGGCGTGCGTCATTTTGCTGGACCCGTTTTAGGCGCTCGTACGTGACGCGCGCAATTGTAAGAGAGGCCTCAGCCTGATTTAAATTGGAATGAAGTTCGGGAACCTCTATTTCAGCCAATACCTGTCCGGCTTTCACAGCGTCTCCCTTGTCGACACTGATAGACTTCAAATAGCCGGTCACTTTCGCATGCAGTGAGGCTTCATAGAATCCCACGACATCACCGGGCAACTCGATCGTCTCCACCATATCCGCTCGCTGAGGGTGGATAACGGTTACGGTGGGCTCCGCCGACGTCGTCATAGGCTCGGCTTGTTTGGCGCAGCTACTTAGCCACAGCAGAAAACCCAGCAGAACCACCACCCACAGTGAGTTGGGAACATCAGCCGAATTATATTTAATCGTCACTCGCCTATCCGCGCGTAAAAGAATTCGTAAATGCATGGAACCAACACGAGCGTCAGAACAGTGGATACCACCAGACCGCCAACAGCTGCGCGCGCTAGAGGTGCCGATGCTTCCGAGCCTTCTCCGAGCTTCAATGCAATCGGCATAAGCCCTGCTACCGTCGCCAGCGCAGTCATGAGAATCGGGCGCATTCGAATCCGCGCGGACTCAATCACGGCTCGCCGCAATGCTTGACCATCCCGGCGCCTCTCATTGGCGAAATCCACTAGTAGAATGGAGTTAGAGACGACGATTCCCACCATAACGATGATTCCCATGAAGGATTCGATATTGAGCGTGGTGTCTGTCGCCCAGAGCGTCCAGATAACACCTATTAGACCCATAGGGACCGCGAACATGATTATGAAGGGATCCAGAAAAGAGCGGAACTGTGCGACCATTACCAAGTAGAGCAGGACCACGGCGAGAGAGAGGCCAAATCCGAAGCTGGCGAAGGACGCATGCATGGCTGCAACCGAACCATGATAACGGACGGTAACCCCGGGCGGCAGTTCGGCACCACTCAAGGCCTTCTGGATTGCGTCCTGCGTGCCGCCCAGATTCTGTGTACTGGGAGATACCAGGAGATCAACCACTCGCTGAATATTGAAATGGTCGGCCTCTGATGGGTGATATTCAGGCGCGATCGATGCGACGTCGCGCAACAGAAGGCTTTGGGCGTGACCGCTCTCGCCGGCGAAGCTATGCACTGGAATGTCGCGGAGCGTTTCCATGGAGGCGAACCCGTTATTCGCTTGCTCGTACTGAACGGTCAAAAAATAATCATCGCTGTTCGCTCGATCGATCCAGATCGACGGCGCTATGTAGAGGTTCGAATTGAGCGCTGTGATGACGTCAGAAATGACATCCTTCTGACTCAATCCGAGCCTCGCAGCCTTTACCCGATCGACATTTATATCGAAGGTTGGGTAGTCGGGCTCCTGAAGCACAAAGGTCTGAGCAACTTGCGGCAGTCCGCGGATCAGTTCCTGACCCAGATTGGCCGCGCGGTAAAGACTATCGAACTCATGACCGGCGAACTGCACATCAATCGGAGCCATCGCGCCGAAATTCAGTACGGCATCGATAATGCTGCCGGACGAGAAGAGCGTGCGGGCTTCAGGTATCTTCAGCGGCAACTCGCGCATCAAACGGCGCACGTAGTACGCGGTCGGCTTACTGTGTCCGCTCTTGAGCTCTACTTGAATGAATCCGGAGTCCTCTGAGGCGTTTGATGAATAGATCGCCGAAAGGCTTGGCGCCAGCCCAATGTTTGACACCACGGTATCCATATCACCCGCCGGAATCACTTCGCGGATGATTTTCTCGATCTGGCGCGCCATCGCGGTGGTGAGTTCGATGCGGGTTCCTGCCGGTGCCCGAAAGTTGATCGTGAAGGTCCCGGCATCGGTCTCGGGGAACAGTTCGGTGCCGAGTAATGGGTACAAAGCCATGCTTGCGACAAACAAAAGAGTCACTGCACCAACGACCACGAACTTGTGATTCAAGGCCCGTTCTAAATGCCGTTCGAACCAGCCGGCGAAGCGATCATAGGAACGGTTGAAGCCTGCGCGCATGCCGCGCCCCTCAGTATCTTCTGATGCGGTAGCATCGGCAGTGGTCAGAAAGCGTGCGCAGAAAATCGGAATTACAGTCATCGCCACGAGATACGAAGCACCCATCGACAGCACTACCGCCAGTGCCAGCGCACCGAATAAATACTTCGCAACGCCGAACAGAAACATCACCGGAAAGAACACGATGCACGTGGTAATCGTGGAGGCGAGCACCGGTAAAGCCACCTGCTCGGCGCCGTCACGTGCCGCTTCGAGGGGCGCCTTACCTTCGGCCAAATGGCGGTTGATGTTTTCGAGTACGACCACCGAGTCGTCAACCAACCGACCGATTGCGAGGGCGAATCCGCCAAGGGTCATGATGTTGATAGTCGATCCATTCATATAGAGGCCGAAAGCCCCAGCTAAAATCGAGAGCGGAATCGACAGGAAGATTGCCAGCGTCGAGCGAAAGCTTCCAAGAAATACAAGGATCATCAGTGAAGCTAGGATTGACCCCGACACCGCCTCATGCTCCAGGCTGGTGACCGCCTGTCTGACGTAGGTTGATTGGTCGAAAAGAGTCTTGATCTTCATCCCGGGCGGGAGGCCAAAAACTGTTGGAATGAGGTCTTTGATACCGTCCACTACCGCTATCGTATTGGCCCCAACCTGTCGCAGCACAGGAACGTATACCGATGGCTGTCCATTGATCAGGACCTTGTTGTACTGAGTCTGCGAAGAATCTTGGACCTTCGCGACGTCATTGACCAGCACTGGCTCCTGGCCTTCACCAACTTTCACCGGCACTTTGCCAATAACGGCAATATCGGGAATCATACTGTTCGAGTAAATGTAATAATCTTTATCGCCTAGTTTGACGTCTCCGGCTGGCAGGATCAGGTTAGACTTGTCAACCGCTCCCACCAGATCCATCAGCGATAGCCCACGAGCCTGTAATGCCTGGGCGTCCGGGTACACCATCACCTGACGAAACTTGCCGCCAAACGGAATTGGAACGGAGGCGCCCGGGACCGTGGCAAGCTGGTTCCGAATATTGTAACGCGCCTGGTCCTCAAGCTGGGTTTCGTCGTAACCTTTGCCCTCGAGGGTGACCAGCACCACTGGCAGTGATGACGCGTCGTATTGGAGGACGAGCGGCGGCAACGTGCCCGGTGGCATGATCCCGAGATCGGCCATGGCAAGGGTACCCATCTGCGCCGCCGCTGCTTCGATGTTGGTTCCAGGCTGAAAAAACACCTTGATAATGCTCACCCCGGAAAGTGAGCGAGATTCCACGTGCTCTATGTTGCTGCCTAGCGTGAAAAAGCGTTCGTACCGAAAGGTGATGTTATCTTCCATGTCGAGCGGCGGCATGCCCTGGTAAAAGGTTGCGACTACTACCGCCGGAATCTTGATATTCGGAAACACGTCAACCGGCATCCGGGTAAAAGCGGTCACCCCCATGATTGCGATCACAAGCGCTGCGACGATAATTGTGTAAGGGTTTCGAAGTGAAAAACTAGGCACAAAGTATCTCCCTGAATTTTGAAATCCAACGGCAGCAATCGCCTTTTCACAGCCGTCGCGTCAAGGTCGGCGTCATGTTTACTCGCTATATCGCCCCAAAGAATTCAACATGGATCGGCGTCGGACTAATAGCGTCATCTAAAGGGGCGCGGACAGGATTAAACGTCGTTAATTTGATGATCGGTTTGATCAACCGCAGCAGGCGCGTGCACACAAGCGGCACGATGGTGAAGTAGGGGCTGCGCAATGAAAAAACAGACACGACACACCTCGTCTTATTAGAGCCCAGGATACGGACACTTCGGCGACAACTCAGGTCTCACCGGAGCAGGGATCGATCGATCCGAGCCGGCAAGAAATCAGCTGCAATATCGCGGTCTAGAGCAGTGGGTCTTGACTATTCGAGCGGGAACCTAGTTTAGGGCGCAAGAGCAAACGCGAGGTCAGAATTGGGGGAGAGAACTCCCGATTTCCGGCAGGCTCGATCGCATCTTCATCTTCGACAGAGGCGAGGAGCGTCGGCTGTACCGCTGAATGAGAAATGCGCTCAGCCGGGCCGATGTTGGTATGCGCGAAAAACGTATGACGTTCGATTGTTCTACGTACTTCCGGGGACCTGAAATGGTTCTGGTATTGGTGTGCCGACCGAATCGGGAGCGTCAGCAGCATCAGCACACTGAACGCGCACACCACCAAATTGAAGATCGCCGCGGGCTTGAGCGGTCTAGATTTTAATCGAATGCTCATTACCGAAAAGCTAAAATAGCAAGCATTCGGCCAAGGCTCAAGTAATGCACTTTGAGCTTCAGGTACCCATCTGGTGAGGTGAGGATGGTTAATTCCCCGTGGGGCCGCGACCGGATTCCTAGCCGGCCCAGACGACCCCACGGACATGGATTCAGATCAATAGTTGAACTCGACGTTCAGGAAAATCGAGTGCGTGTCGAATGGCACCAGGTTGGGTATGAATCCCGTCTTTGGAACTTTCCGACCGTTGAGAGTGGCACCCGGAACGTAGTTGTACTTTTCCAACTGAGGCACGGTCATTGCCAACTGGTTGTGGTAGAAGAGCATGTTCTGGCTGTCCAGCGCAAAGCGTAGGAACTCATTGTATTGGTAACTTACGCCGACAACGAACCGCTCAAAGTCCAGCGGATCGACTGGCGCTACCTTATCGTTAGGCATGAACCACTGGTACATCCCGAAAGGAGTGAATTTTGTACCAGGAATATGATAATGCCCGAACATATCGAAGCCAACCTGGCGAGCCTGACCGTTATTTAAGAGTGCGTTCCAGGCTGCAGTCTGAGCGCCGAATCCGCTCGCTGGGTTGTAGCAGGGGGCGGCCGATGTACAGGTGTTACCGAAGAATTTAGATCCAGGAGGAACATTTGAAGTTACAGCGCTACCCGTAGCAGTTCCGAATTCGTCCGCTGGCCCGCTGCCAGAAAACAAATTTCCAGCGCTGAAGGCGTTGTTGCCGTAATCAAACTCCCCGGCCAAACCCCACTGTTCGGCCGAATAGTGGAGCAGAGCGGCTATCCTGCTGATATGAGCATTCGGACCTTTTAAAACAGTCGGAATGCTGGCGGTATCGGGCGTGGTATTGCCGTAGCCATAGTCATAGAAGCCGGTCATACCCAACCCCTGGAATCGCCAGTCGTTGCCGAATGGATATACGCTAAGGCGGCCCATCACCTGCTTGGTAGAAGTCTGCTCATATGCGTGGAAGCTCGAATTGTCATATACGCCAAAGGCGTAGTCAGCGTACGTTTTACCATCGCTAAAGGGCTTGATCGGTCCCTCGAGAGTAACCCCTAGTTGCGTGGAGGAAAGACTCAGATAGTTCCAGGGAGTCAGGTTGACGTAGCGAAACCCATAGAGCTGTTCCTCCCAATCTACTAAAGGGTTAGGGATTTCGCCGAATCGTATATCTCCACCTCCGAGCGTTGGAACGTTCAAATTCTGCCACAAGCTCGTGTTTTCCAGGTATGCGTATTTCATTCGCACGCCGATGTCGCCGTCGAGATTACTTCCGAACCCGGTGTTTTGACCGATCTTATCGTTAGACGACCCGATCGTTTTGTACATGTTCGGCGTCAGTCGCAAGGTCCAATCCTTGGTCGGAAAGAAAAAGATATTCAGATAAGTCCTGGTTATGTCGAACGAATTGTAGTTGTTATTCCATGGCCCGGGATTATTTAGCTGAGTCAGCTCCTGTGGCTGGAATCCCGTGTGTGTATAGAACCTGTAATCGCCATAAAATAGTGTGCCGATCCGAAACTTGTCCTGGAAATTACTGGTATAGGCGGTCCAGGCCGGCTTGATGTCAGCCACCTGTTTATTGAGCGCATCGGTGCTGCTCTGGAGCATCTCATTTTGCGCCTGTAGCTCAGCTATTCGCGCTCGCTCCTGATCCAGCTTTTGGTCGGTTACATCCTGACGTTGTTCCAGATTTTGGGTGGATAGCGAGGAGGTGGGAACTTCGGTCAACAATCTGCGCCCACGGCCAGGGACGGTGTACACAATGTGAGTCGCCGGATCGACGTATAACCTGATTATTGGATCAGAACCATCCGCGCTCTGGGCGAGCAAACGCCCGGCAAATCCTAGCGTGGCCAAACAGGACACAATCAGGATAGCAATATCGAATTTTATCCTCTTGTTTTTCATTATCCTCTCCCTAATTGCGCGTCTTCGATGAAATCAAGCGAGCGCTCAACCGCCGTGGCTTTTCTCCCAAGCCAACCGCAGCTTGAGCAGGTCGAAGGTCGTGTAGGTCTTGCCATTGCAAGCGAACTTGGACGGTGAGCTGATGCTCACGATCGCGCAGTCCTGAACGAATGGCGGTGGGACATCGGCGTCCGCCATTTGTTGCGACTGTGCACCTCTTCCGGGATGCTGCATCCAGCTACATCCCGATACCGCTATCATCACGGTGGCTATTCCAACCCGCACGAACTCTTTGCCTCTTTTGACCATGATTAGATTCACTCCTGTTTCTGGTCGTGGTTCGATATTGCTATTAAGAGTTTCTGGCGCTGTTGCCGGTTTATCCCTCCGGCGCCCGATGCGAGGCCGCTCCATTCCAGGTTCGGTCATGAAACGCGAGGCTTTTAAGATGTCCACAGTTAGTGGGAACATCATTTTTCGAAGATCGCTTGGAGAATCCTTGAGGGCTCTCAGTTGACGCTCAAAATTCATGCGTTCTGCTTCAAAATCGCGGGGAGAGAATACGCACGGAAAGATTAACGCATGATTACGTCCGCATAATTGTTGAATTAACTGAAATGCTGACTACTAACCAATTTGGCGAATTGAGGCGCATCATTGCTAAGCACGTCCGATCCACATCACTTCCGACATTTGTTCCGACGGCCTGCGCGGCGAGATCTACGGGCCGGTTCGATCGACGAAGTGCCTTTATCTACGGACAGGATTGCCAGCGGAAGCGAATCGCGGTGAGGGCACCTTCGCGGGACTCCGGTGGACGAGGCGTTTCGTTCTGGCCATGATAGTTGTCTAATATTATTTAAAATGGCATAACTTCTGCCATGAAATCTTCGAACAAGTCCTCGCGCATGGCTGCATCAGCGGCCGCTTTCGTCGCAACCATTCTGTGCTGTTACACGCCATCTATTGCCCAGAGCAGCCCTGCTTCTTCAGGGATCTCATCGCCGCTTTCGGCGATCGAAGAGTATTTTGCCGACTGGTTTCCGCGAGTCACGCGCATTCAGAGCGAACAGCCTCACTGGGTCACCCCGTTGGTGACCGTCACCCCGCGTTTGGAAGAGGAATTTCGCTACGATCAGTTCTGGCAGGCGAATCAGCAGGGCGTCGCTACCGACAACTTTGGGGGCGGCAAGGGCTTGGAACTCATACCGTTTCAGAACACTGAGATCATTCTAGGTGTCCCCGCCTGGGTTGCTCACAACGGTGCGCTGAAGCACGGCTCAGATGCGAAGACTGACGGTTGGGCTGATGAGACCTTTCTAGTCAAGTACCGTATCCTGTCCGCCAATGAAGAGAGCGGCAACTATATTCTGACCGCTTTCATGGGCTTCAGCGCGCCGACTGGAGATGACGGCAATAGTAACCGCCACGGGGTTTTCACCCCGACGATTGCGGGTGGTAAAGGCTTCGGCAATTTCGATATTCAAAGCACCGCAGGAATTTCGCTTCCCGATGGCGGCCTGCAGCGCCTGGGCATGCCGGTGGCGTGGAATACCACACTCCAGTATCGAGTTTTCAAGTATTTCTGGCCAGAATTTGAAGTGAACTATACCTGGTGGCCAAATGGCGAGCGTGAAGGCGAAACCCAGGTCTTCCTGACACCCGGCCTCTTAATCGGAAGGATTCCAATCCACGACCGCGTTGGCTTGACCGTGGGGGCTGGCTATCAGGTCGCTGTCACTGAAAACCCCATGTACAACCATAGCGTCGTGCTCTCAGGACGAGTTCCTTTCTAAGGAATCCGAAATTTTGACGGCACCAATGTCTGCTCAATCATTAAAAAGCGTGAAAAAGGGACGTTCGGCAATTTGTTTCTGATCAGGGCGAGTGTGATTCTGCGTGGGGAGGCGGGCGCCGTTCGCTTACACTCGACCACATTCTGACAAGCCCTATATCAATTGCATTCGCACGAAGGGATCAGCGGCAAAAGACCCTGGCGGATCAATTTTCCGCAGCTGTGTATCCAGTGGGGTGCCGGGAACGCGCTCCCTGATTGCGATCCGAGGGGCTTTTGGCGCGAAGGCCGCGACAACGGTCCCATGACAAGGGGCATATCGCGATCGTTTAGCGGCCAAGGGGAGACTTCGTCTTGATCTGAGCGGGTTGATTGGCGCGTCGTCAGAGCGCCTGATCCACGCTGCCCTGGGCGCAACAAATTCCAAATGAAAGCGATTGAACCTTGAACTTGACAGGGCGAACAGGTTCGCATATTTAATCGATAGAATCGATTGATTAAATACTAAAGGTTTTCTGTTTCTAGCAAAGAGACTTCTGGACGGTAATCCAGAATATGTTCTCATCATTACTCTAGTTATCTGATTGAATTCATCGATAGGAGGTGAATATTGAAATTAATCGCGACGACAATCGTTACAATGGCTCTTTTCTGCTCCGGATGCGCCGGAAGGAATCCATTCCTGAGCTATGGACCGGAGCCACGGGTCGAGGATTGCGTGCAGATCCGGCAGGCCACGCCGACTCAATACGTCTGCGGTGGCAAGCCCTACACGGCGGTTCAACTCACCGAGATTCGCGACGGAACCGTTGCGAGCAAGTGAAGCAGCTTATGCTGGCCGACACGATATTAGCGAATTGCGAATGGCTTTAAGCGTGACAATCTGCGCTCGTCGGACTGCGAGGAATTGATTAGTAGACGCATTATGAGGGAGGGAGAAAATCAAATGAAAGGTAGATGGAACGCCGTTCTGGCGGCGCTCGGGAGCCTCGTTCTCTTGGTGAGCGGACAGCCGTTACGAGCGCGGGCGCAGGATGCTTCGAGCGCCGTAAAGCAGACGACGCTCTGGGTGGATCAGGAGACCGGGGAGGTCTTCATCCGGCCCGGCCGAGGCCGTGTGCCGATGAACTTCGGAGCGAGTCCTGAGCAGATCGAGCAGGAAGTCGAAGAGCGTACCGAGCAGCGGACGCAGGACGCGGTGCGCGCCGCCGTGGCCCAGACCGAGGCGCAGGAACGGTTTGATTACGCCGCGCAACAAAAGCAACTCGATCAGATCAAACCCGCTTGGACCAGTTATGTGTCCAATTTTCAGAATAAATTCAGGATCGGTGCGCTGGCTTACCTTGATTATGGCCTGTACACGCACACCGCTTTCGGGCCGTATTTCATCGAGAATACCGATGCCCCCGGTCCTTACAACAACATGTACAATTCGTTCGATATCAGCCGGATCTACTTGAACACCTATTTCACGCCAACCGAGGATTTAACCTTCCGCTTTACCCCTGAAATTTATCGCGCCACCGGCACGGCCTCACCTGACAGGACCGGTGCCGTGTCTGGCTTTGCGAGCAATCTCGACGGCGGATTGAACGTGCGCATGAAGTACGGCTATGTGCAGTACAGCGGGCTCTTCGACCGCCTGCCCGACCTCAAAGGCGGAAACGTGGTCTTCGGCGCCCAGCAGAACCCATTGATCACATGGGAAGAGGAATTTACCCAGTACCGATTCGTCTATCTCTCGCCCTGGAACTTTCTGGGTCTCTCATCGAGCCAGATCGGTCTCGCGTTTAACGGCCCGCTCAAGCTCAATGGAAGTGAGAAGACTTACCTCGATTACAGCGCTGGAGTGTTTGACAACGGCAACTATCGCAACCAGGAACAGAGCAATACCAAGCAAGTGATGGCTAGGATAACGGCTTTCCCGTTCGGTTCGACATGGCGCTATCAGGGCCTCGGCCTCACTGGTTTCTACAATTACGGTTACGGCAACGTGGCCCCGGACATTGGCAGCGTTCCGACGCTGCTGAAAGGAAGCATCGCGCATTTCACGAGAATGGCCGCGATTCTGAGTTATGCTGCCGAGCAGTGGAATGTACTGGGCGAGTTCGACTATGGCCAAAATGCCTTCCAACTGGGCAACCTGTACTCAGGAAGCGGACCATTGGACGCGTTCGGCACCCCCACCGGGGCGGCCCAGACTTCAGGAAAATACGCAGGCAACACCTGTGGCACAGGCACCGGAACGTCGACGGCCCCGTGCTACACTTATCCGAACAGCTATGGACCGCAGACGGCCCTGTACCAGGCTTTCCTGAACAATGGACGTACACGCCAGCTGGGACTGGACTTTCTGGGGCATTACCATATCCCCGGAACCAAGCTAACCGCATTCGGCATGTACCAATGGTTTATGCCGAATGACAACGTGAATGAAGATCCGTTGGATTTCGAACGCTTCGTGGCGGGAATCAGCTATCAGTACAACGAGTATCTGCGCTTTGCGCTCGATAGCCAGAACCTGCTCTTCTACCACAACCAAATGAGCGTACCGATCTCGTATGCAGACCAATTTAATTATGTAGGCGGAAGCACCTTCAACGGTCGCAAGCTTCCCAAAACGGGTTCCATTCCGAATACGGTGCCGCTCGATAGCCACGCTTTCTTTCTCAACATGGAGTTTGCTTACTAGGCCGCCGACTTGCGAACGTCAAAACCGATTGCACCAGTCGCAAGTGCCGGCACCGCCAAGAACCAGAAGCGCCGCTCCTTTTGGAGCGGC
>Ga0302326_10000695_pt1 | contig 89290 bp, 98 predicted proteins | sample Palsa_T0_3_FD_202264 | JGI IMG/M metagenome (GOLD analysis project Ga0302326, IMG submission 202264) | Peat permafrost microbial communities from Stordalen Mire near Abisko, Sweden - Palsa_T0_3 | ecosystem: Environmental > Terrestrial > Soil > Palsa > Peat permafrost | place: Sweden: Abisko... | reverse complement strand
AATTCCTCACTGCTGCCTCCCGTAGGAGTCTGGGCCGTTTCTCAGTCCCAGTGTGGCTGGTCGCTCTCTCAAACCAGCTACCGATCGGAGCCTTGGTAGGCCATTACCCCACCAACTAGCTAATCGGGCGCGGTCCCGTCCTCGAGTGGATTGCTCCTTTTAACGTTGCGGGATGCCCCGCTGAGTTTTATGCGGTATTAGCTAACCTTTCGGCTAGTTATTCCCCGCTCGAGGGTAGGTTGACCACGTGTTACTCACCCGTCTGCCACTAGGTATTGCTACCTCGTTCGACTTGCATGTGTTAGGCACGCCGCCAGCGTTAATCCTGAGCCAGGATCAAACTCTCCATAAAACAACTTGCCCGGCCAAAGACCGGAAAGCCTTATCGGAGCCGTTTGCGGCTCTAAAATCGCTGACTAAGCTCTCGAGCGCGGGTAGAACCCGCCCTCGTTGACCTCGACCCGATCGGGCCGAAGCCGGTCTTGAATTGTACGGGCCGGACGCCAACCAGTTCCCGGTCGAAACCGGGGTGGATGCGCCGGCTCAAAAATCTCTCAAGCGAAGGGCAAACAAAAAACGGCTTGCGCCGCATTTCGCCTGCTCTCCGTATGGAGACCCACAGACTTATGCGCTACTGTCCTGCTCAGTTTTCAAGGAACGAACGCGGACGCCAAGGCCCGATCGGACCGGATCGGTGACCGCACCAAAAGGACACGGCGTCAGAGTCACGGCGCCTATGATAGCACCGGCCCCGAGGGGAGTCAAGGCAAAGCCCCGGCGGCGAAGCAATCGGTGCGCTCCATGCGGCTAACCCGCGTCCCCAGCTCGGGTAGGCGGAGGGGTGAGGCGAGCTCGGGTAGCCGGACGGGTGAGGCGAGCGCGGGGCCTGCTGCCGCCATCGGCCGGCCAGAAGACGAGTGCGCCTCCAGGCAGGCTAGGCGTAGTGACGGCGATCGAGATAGCTCGGAGCCGCCCTGCCGCGAACGCCTGGCAAGCGCTGCCGCCACGGTGGTTGCGCGGGCCTCGCGCTCGGCAATGGGGTCGGGTCGCCAACAACCGACGTCGTCCCGCAGGCGTTATTGGAGGATGATGAACCCTCCGAAGCTCGATCCCGGCCAAGAATGGGTTTGGAACTATCCGCGACCGCCGCGACTGGAGCAGAGCGCTCGCTTGGTGCGCGTCGAGTTCGCAGGCCGCGAGATCGCCCGGAGCACGCGGACCTGGCGCGTACTCGAAACGAGCCACCCTCCAATCTTCTACTTTCCGCGCGAGGACGTCGCGATGGATGCGCTCCGGTCCACGAGCGGGGGCTCTTTCTGCGAATGGAAGGGTAACGCGTCCTACTTCGATCTCGCCGTCGGCGAGCGTATATCACGGCGAGCAGCTTGGACGTACGAGCATCCCGTCCGCGCTTATAGCGCGCTTACCGGCGCGATCGCCTTTTATCCCGGGCGCGTGGATGCCGCCTACGTCGATGGCGAACGAGCGCAGTCGCAGGAGGGTAATTTCTACGGCGGCTGGATAACGAGCGAGACTGTCGGGCCCTTTAAGGGCTCACCGGGCACCGAGGGCTGGTAGGAACGACGCCGCTCGTTCGGTCAACCATCATCTTCGCGTTCGCGTTCGATCGCGCCGAAAGGTTAGCCAGACGCCCGTGCTTTCCAGCCGCTACAGCTTTTTCGAAACCATCTTTGCTTGGGTGAAAAGCATGAGGTAATCGTAGCCGCCGGCTTTGGAGTCGGTCCCCGACATGTTGAACCCGCCGAAGGGATGCGCCCCAACCATCGCTCCGGTGCACTTGCGATTGAAGTACAAGTTGCCGACGAAAAACTCGTTGCGCGCGCGCTCGAGCTTGGCGTCGTCGCGCGAGTAGACCGCGCCGGTGAGGCCGAATTCGGTGTTGTTCGCGATGGCTAGCGCCTCGTCGTAATCCCGCGCTTTGATGAGCGCCAAGACCGGCCCGAAGATCTCTTCCTGTGCGATCGTAGCGCTCGGCGAAACATCGCCGATCACGGTTGGCTCGACGAAGTAGCCGTCAGTACCCATTCGTTTGCCGCCGTGCAGCAGACGCCCGCCGTCGGCTTGCCCCTTCTCGATATAGCTCAGAATCGTCCGCATCGCGCTTTCATTGATGACGGGGCCCATGTACGTCGCCGGCTGCGACGGATCGCCGACCGAAATTTTCTTGACGCGTTCGAGGAGCTTCGACGTAAAGGCATCGTAGATTTCCGCATCGACGATCGCGCGCGAGCAAGCCGAGCACTTCTGTCCCTGGAAACCGAAAGCTGAGGCGGCCACGCCGTCGGCTGCGGCATCCAGGTCGGCGTCCTCGGCGACGACGATCGAATCCTTGCCTCCCATTTCTGCGATGACGCGTTTGATCCAAATCTGGCCCGGCTGCTTCTTTGAGGCGAGCTCGTTGATGTGAAGGCCGACCTCTTTCGATCCGGTGAAGGCGATGAAGCGCGTCTTCGGGTGTGCAACCAAAACGTCGCCGATTGTCCGGCCCGAACCCGGAACGAAGTTGACGACGCCGGGCGGCAATCCGACCTCGTGCAGGAGATCGACGAACTGCGCCGCGATGACGGCCGAATCCGAGGACGGCTTGAGCACGACGGTATTGCCGGCAACCAGTGCCGCACTCGTCATTCCAGCCATGATCGCGAAGGCGAAGTTCCAAGGCGGAATGACGACGCCGACCCCCAGCGGCACGTAAACCAAACGGTTCTCTTCGCCCGCAATCGGCGTGAGCGCGGGTGGATCTGCGTAGCGCAGCGCCTCGCGCCCGTAAAACTCCAGGAAATCGATGGTCTCCGCCGTGTCGGCGTCGGCTTCCACCCAGCTCTTCCCAACCTCGAGAACCAAGAGCGCATTGAAGTCGTCGCGACGGCGCCGTATCAGGTCGGCGGCGCGGAACAAGTAACCAGCGCGCTCCGAAGCCGGCTCGCGTTTCCAGCTCTCAAAACGGCGCGAGGCCGCCTTGACCGCGGCGTTGGCCTGCTCGACAGAAGCCGAGCCAACCGTCCCGACGATCTCGGCCGGGCGGGCCGGATTTCTCGACTCGATCTTCTTCTCAGTCTCGATGGGCTGACTATTGATGATCAGCGGGTAGTGACGGCCGAGGCCTTGCCGGGCCTGCCCAAGGGCAGCCTCGAGCGACGCGCGATCGTTTGGATCGGAAAAGTTCCGAATCGGCTCGTTTTGGAACGGGGGCAGCTCGGCAAGGTGCTGGGTGGGGGTTCGCTCGGCGATGCTGGTCACGCTATGACTACGCTCCGTCAGGGCGGGTGGGAGTCTCGGGTTCTTCAATTATCAACCTCCGCTGCCCCGCGGTCGTGCCGCACACGACCAGGCGGCGGGACGAACACGGCATGGCGTTCGAACAACCGGCCCATGGAAGACCCCTTCGTTTCCCAAGCCTGGCTGGCCGAGCACCTCAACGAACCTTCCTTGCGGATCGTCGATACGCGCAGCTCACCGCATGGCGCGCCTGGCCTCGCCGCACCGAGCGGCGCCGAGCAGTACGGCCGGGGACACATCCCCGGGGCCGTCCATCTGGACTATGCCGAACACCTGGCCGACCCGGCGACGCCGTACGCCGCGCGCGTCGCGCCGCCGGAGCTTTTCGCGCACGTTGTGGGTCGAGCCGGCATCGGCGACGACACCTTCGTCGTGGCGTACGACAACGGCGACGTACCGTACGCCGCGCGGTTCTTTTGGATGTGCCGGTTCTACGGTCACGACGCTGTGCGCATCTTGGCCGGCGGTTTCAAAGAGTGGGGTTCACGCGGTGGGCCGGTGACCGAAAGCATTCCGTCGTACGCATTTGCGTCGTTTACGCCGCGCGAACGGCCGGAATTGCGCGCATCGTGTAAAGAAGTGCTCGCGGTTGCCGAAGGTCGGAGCGATGTCCAGCTACTCGAGACGCAGCGCGACGCAACCTACGCGCTGCGCGAGCGCGATATCGCGGGCGTTCAACGGCTTTCCGGCAACCTGTTGCTCGAAGACCAGCGCGGCGGCCGCATCGCCTCGCGCGAGAAGATCGACGCTCTGGTGAACGAACTCGGGCTCGACCGCTCGAAGCGCACCATCTGCTCGTGCGGCAGCGGCGTCTCGGCTTCAGGCGCGTACGTCGCGCTAAGCGGAGCCGGCTTCGGCAACGTCGCCGTGTACGACGGCTCCTGGATGGAATGGAGCCACGACGGCTTACCGACCGTTCCGAAGTCCGGCTGACCGGTCAACGAGTAAGCGTCGGTTCGAGGGCATCTTACGCATCTGCACCAACTGCTCCAATCGCCCGGGCAGCGCACGCGCTCGAATTGATTAGCGCGCCGTACCATCGAGCAAGATGTTCGCGGTCGTTCCGCTCATGAGCGCTACGCTGCCCTGGCATCTAAAGGCGACCCGCAACAGTCGCTCAGCGGAGACGATGCGACGCCTAAACTTCCCGCATAGGGCGTTGCTGTCAGCGAAAAGTGTGCCTTAAGTTTGAGCTTAGTCTATTGAAGGAAATAGGTAACTGTCGTCTCCAAATCGCCCGCATTGTCGGACCAGTCGCCATAGATTTCCATTGAATATCCGGCAAGTTTTCTATTATTTTCTCTAGCCCAAGCGAGGACCACATTATGAGTCTCGCTCAAGCGGTCATAAGCCCCGATGTGCGTCGCGACTGCCGCCTCTCCCTCTGGCGTACCAGTTTCGTGTACTTCGCCGCAACGATCAAACGAACGTGTCACTTCGACTCCGAAGTCCACGTCCATCAAAGCGTACCTGTATTCGGGATGACGGTAGAGGAAGACATTGTGCCCGTCGGTTCGCAGGCCCGGATTAGTTCGTAGGTATGCCCAAACTAGGTCCAAGGCAGCGCGCCACACGCTACCAACTGCTCCAAGACGCACCTGCCGCCTGACGGCAGCAAGCTTCCTACTTGGAACTACTTGAACCGAAACCGACGGAACCATGAAGCACATTCTAAGGCTAGCGCCGGGTTTGTCAAGCGTAAGTTCGCCATTTGCTTGGGCGAGAGATCGCACGCTGCGTTGATGTTTCTGTTGCTGCCATGAGAACCTCACGATGCACGGTATCTTTCGTCGATCATCGTGAACAAGGGATCTCGAGTACAAGACGGTCCTCAAAAGACGCCTACGTCAACGATGCCAAGCGTGTAGGATGCACGACGCTCGGAATCCTAACACCTGCACGCCGCCGTCGGATTTGGTATCTCCACGCGCGAACGGCTTGCGGTTTGCAGGTCGCCATCCGATCTCGGCTCACAGCGAGCATCGTTGCCCTTGGCTAATGGTCGCCACGACCAGGTCCCACAGAGGACTCTCATCTCCATTTAAGTCAGCGCGCGGCGGGCGCACAAAGAAAGCACCCGGGGCTTTCGGCTCCGGGTGCTTTCTTTGTTTGCCCTTCGAGGAGGTCAGACTTAGGGTGACTTCGTGTCGGTTGAGCCGAGCCTCAGTGGAACACCCCAATATAGTAGAGGTCGGTCGAAAGGGTGGTCGCGTCAGGACGAAGCCGCCTCGTCGATAGCGCGCGGCGCACCATCGCGGTCTCCGACGAGGTGCACGACGCCGGCGATCCCGTCAACTGGAAAGAGTCGAGGAACTCGTTCGCCGCTGTGATGTCGAAGAGCGCGAGGTAGTACGTCCCCGCCGGATAGGGCCCGCAAAGAGCGATGTAGATGCTTGATGAGGAACTCGGCAGCGTCAGCGTATTTTCGAGCTTAAACGTTAACCAGGGTGCTGTGGGGCTTGTCCCCGCGCCGGGATTGCCGGTTGGGATAGCCGTCGGATAACCCGCGGGCTGAGTGATTTGCGTCGTCAACGTAATCGGGTCGTTGGTCGGCGTGCTTCCGGTCGGGAATTCGATACCGGCGCCGTAGCCGCCGACGGTGGGGAAAGCGTTATACGATCCTGGCGTGATCGGTTCGGTCGTCGTGGCAGGACCGGGTGACGGCGTGGACGTCGGGACGACCGTCGGGGTCGCTATAGGGCTCGCGGTAGGGGTCGGGGTGTGCGTGGGAGCGACCGGGGTTGAGTTGTTGCTCGAACAGGCGTTAACGGCAGCCAGGGCCGCTAACACGAGCAATGCGAGGGTCGAGCGCGATAGGTTCACGGTCTTTAAGCTTCCTTTGCGCCGGCGGCGCAGCGAACCGGTCGCCAGAAGACGACCCGCTTAGGTGTCTGAGCTTCATCCAGCTCCGGCCAATGTCCGCTTCCGCTAGAACCTCGGAGTTACTTCGTCTTGGCCGCGCGCACTTTATAAGCGGATCGAGAGCGGTACAGCCTTTTCAGTGCTTGCGCCTCCGCTAGGGCAAGCGGGTAACGACCAGGCGCGAGGGCTTCGGTCCGCTTCGGATCGTTACGTATCCTTGCGTCTGACGTAGGCTTCCACGCAGACGCCCGCGTGCAGCACGTACGCGCCGTCGGCCGCAATGAAAGCGGTCGAACCGAGCCCCTCGATGGGCTTGCGGTCGGGCTGGTCCGCCCGGATCGCGCAGTAATCGGCGACGTCCGCCGCGGTTGCTAAGCGCGCGTAGGTTTGGCAAGCGCCATAATGGCTGGCTCCCGGCGCGACGTTGCCGCACGAAACGCGGGCTACCGCAAAGAATTGCCGAACCGCCGGCAGGCGCTCGGAGCGGACCAACGCGTACCGCGCGAGCCCGTCGTCGCTTATCGAGCGCGCGCCGAACAAGCACGTCCCGTTACTCATCGCGTACTCATCGGCATCCGCGACCGACGCGCCGAGAATATCGCCGGCTTCCTGCCTGGTGACGAGCGCGCAATCGGCAGCGACGTCCGCTTTGGCGACGGCGCACGATGGCCACGGGGCAAGTGCGAATGCGGCCGCCGCTACGGCTGCGAATAAACGAAGAGCGTCTTGGATTGCTCCTTGCCCCCGTTGACTGGGCCGCCTGCCGGCAAATAGACTGCATCGCCGATCAGCGCCGCGCCCGTTCCGTGCCGGCCCAACGCAAGCGGCGTAAGCTTTAGCCAGCGGCCGGCAACCGGGTCGAAGGCTTCATTTTCGGTGAAGGTTCCGCCCTTTCGTTCGCCGCCTATGTAGAGCAGCAATCCGTGGTAGACGACGGCAGCCCCGCCGCTGCGTGCCGTCGGAATGCGCGGCAGCTCGCTCCACCGATCGGTCGCCGGGTCGTAACGCTCGACCAGATTCGTGTTGTGGTTGAAGTCGTTGAAACGTCCGGCAATTGCGTAAAGCTTCCCTTCGTATGCAAGCAGCCCCAAGTGATCGCGCCCCTCACCCTGCGGCAACGGTTGCGCGCTGGACCAGGTGTTGCTCGCCGGATCGTACACGTCGTGCTCGCCGACGCTCAGCACGTCGCGCCCTCCAACCGCATGGATCTTCCCATCGAGAACGGCGACGGCGATCGCGCCGCGCTTGTTGACCAGCGGTGCAATCGCGCTCCACTTGTCGCTGACCGGATCGTACACGTTGCAGTCGGCGACGGCGTTGCGGTTTTGCTCGACGAAACCGCCGAACGTGTAGATTTTCCCGTCAAAAGCGGTTACTGCAGCGTGGTTCAGGCCGCGCGGCATCGGCGCTCGCGACTTCCAAGCATCGGTGACGGGGTCATACGCCTGGACGAGCGGTTGAGCGAAGCTTCCCAGCGCATAGCCGCCCAGCACGTAGAGCTTGTCATCGACGGCCGCGACGGCGTCTTCGCTTACGGCCGTCGGCAACTTGGTCCGTTCTTCCCAGTGACCCGCCTGGAAGGGTGTGGGACTCGGGCCAGGAGCGCGCGTTGGCTGCGCAGGGCGCGCCGCCAAGACCCCTGCTAGGCCGATCAGCCCAAGCGCAATGGCGCTGACTGCAGCGGTCATTCTCACGAAGCGGAACTTCTCGTCCGGACGCGCCTGCTCTTCCATCAGCCAGCTCGTCATGGGCAGTTGCCAAATGGGCGACGCCCCTCGAAAGCTAGCTGACGGTGGAGACGCTACGCTCGGTCCATTCTATCCTTAGCACTCGTCGGCTAAAGAGGAAGCGCAATTTCTGCAAGCCGCTCCTTGGCAAGCCGGCGGATTCCGTTGATGCCGAGCCGCTGAAAGTGATCGGATTCGAGGTGTGCCTTTAGCGCAACGTCGTCGCGATACACTTCCCACAACGCAAAGACGTTCGGCCGATCCTTGCCGCGGGCGACTTCAAACTGCATGATTCCAGGCTCTTGAAGCGAGAGATCGCGAAGTTCTATCAGGATCGCGGCAACACGGTCCGCATCCTCCGGGGCAAACGTGTAGTGAATAGACTGGATCAACACCCTTACACTTCCTCGACATTTCGTTCGGCGCCGCGACTACCCCCTGGATGACGTACTGCGTGAAAGTCGGTCCTACGCGAACGTTCTCACGGCGCGTACGGGGAAGAAAGACTCACCCGTTCCGCCGATGGGTCCCAAGGCGCGCTGCGCCTCGGGCGTTGCCCGAAATGCTTGAACCTCTTCATGGTGGGAGAACACATAGATGATGGCCGAAGCCCGACCGTCGTCGGAGCCGAAGACACACGCGCCGCGGAAGCCCGGCGCAGCAGCGATCGGCGTGACGATCGCTGCGCTTCGTTCGACGCCCACGAAAAGGTGCTCGAATGCACACACCAGGGTAGAGGTTGGATCGACGATCGCCTCGCCCGCCTGCGCCGCGATCTTGTAGAGCGCAAGAGAACGTGATTCCGCCACCGCATGCCGCTCGGCGAGAAGGTGATGATCGTCCCAGGCTGAGGCGAGGTGCCCGTATGCTTCGTGACCGTCTAGACGCAGCAGCGCGACCACGCGCCTATGGTTGTGCGAGCAAAGCACTGCTGCCTCGTGCGCCTTGCGTGCCGCGGCGCGAGCCTTCTCAATGAGGGTTTCGTACGACGCAATTGCAGCGGGGGCTCGCTCTTCGGTGACCTGAGCTACGTCGATCGCCCACCAAGAAGCGGGTGCGAAGGTGACGATCGGCCCGCCGCTGGTGTGATCGGTGAGGGTGTGGCGCTGGAGATCTTCATGAGGTCGCGGCATAAGCAGTTCCTTTCTCGCCTATAAGAACCGAACCCCGCGCTGCTCGTTTAGCTTTCCGGCTCGCGCACGGTCGCGGCGCGAAGACTGCACAGGAACGCACGAGCGCGATCGACCGCTTGGGCGCCCAGCGTACCGGCATACGAATCGACGAGCGCGCTTCCCACGATGGCGCCATCGGCGTAGCGGCAGACGGCGCGTACCTCATCGGGGCGGGAAATGCCGAAGCCGACGGCAATGCGCCGCGCGGTGCGCGGCCGGAGCCGCGCAATACGCTCGCCGATCCAGGCGATGTCAGGCCCATGCGCGGCGCTCGTCACGCCGAGGCGCGACACCAGGTAGACAAAGCCGTCGCTGCGCTCGGCGATCGCGACGGCGCGCTCGAAGGGCGTCGTCGGAGCCACGAGCAGTGGCAAGGCGAGCCCCCAGCGGTGAAACGCCCTCCGGAGCGCTTCGCTCTCTTCGTACGGCAGATCCGGAACGATTGCTCCGGCCGCGCCGGCTGCGGCGAGGGCGGCCGCGAAGCGCTCGACGCCGTATTGGACGACCGGATTGAGGTACGTGAAGAGCAAGAGCGGGGGCGCGCCGCGTTCGCGCGCTCCGGCCGCAAGTCCAACGACGTCATCGACGCTCGTGCCGCATTCGAGTGCGCGCTGCGCGGCGGCCGCGATCGTCGGGCCGTCCGCGAGCGGATCGCCGTACGGAATGCCGATCTCGATCGCATCAGCCCCGGCGGCGCCGAGCGCGTCCACGATCGCCGCGCACGTTGCGAGGTTTGGGTCGCCGCCGCACACGTAGGGGATCAACGCCCCGCGCCCGTCGGCATGCGCTTTCTGGAACGCGCTTTCGAGCTGCTCGATGCCGCCGAGGCGAGACGCGGTCACCGCCACGCCGCGCCGGCGAGTTCGACCCCTTCAAGCGCCGCGATTTGGCGCGTGTCTTTGTCGCCGCGGCCGCTGAGGCAAACGAGCAACAACCCGTCGGGTCCGCGCTCGCTCGCGAGCCGCTCGGCAAAGGCCAGCGCATGGGCCGACTCGAGCGCGGGCACGATGCCTTCGCGTTCGGCACAGCGGTGGAAGGCCGCCACAGCTTCCTCATCGGTCGCGCTCACGTAGAACGCGCGGCCGCTGTCTTTGAGAAAAGCATGTTCCGGGCCGACTCCGGGGTAGTCGAGCCCGGCGCTGATCGAATGCGTGTTGCGGACTTGCCCCTCGGGCGTCTGGAGTAGATACGAGCGCGACCCATGCAGGATGCCGACAGTCCCCGCACCTAGCGTAGCCGCAGTGTCATCCGACTGCAGGCCGTGGCCGGCGGCTTCGACGCCCCACAACTTCACGTCGCGGTCGTCGATGAAACCGGAAAAGATTCCCATTGCGTTGCTGCCACCGCCGACGCACGCGATCACATCGCTTGGAAGGCGTTGGTAACGTTCCAGCACCTGGGCGCGGGCTTCGCTGCCGATCACCTTCTGGAACTCGCGCACCATATAAGGATAGGGATGCGCGCCGACGACGCTGCCGATGACGTAAAAGGTGTCTTCGACGCGGCCCGCCCATTGGCGAAATGCTTCGTTCGTGGCGTCTTTGAGCGTCTGCGTACCGGAAGTCACCGGGTGAACGCGCGCGCCCAGCAGCTTCATCACGTAAACATTGAGCGACTGCCGTTCGACGTCGAGCGCACCCATATAGACATCGACCGGAAGCCCTAGCTTCGCGCCGATGGTGGCGGTCGCCACGCCGTGCTGTCCGGCCCCCGTCTCCGCGATGAGGCGCCGCTTTCCCATTCGAATCGCGAGCAGGCCTTGACCTACCGTGTTGTTGATCTTATGGGCGCCCGTATGGTTTAGATCCTCGCGTTTGAGGAGCAGCCGGGCAACGCGCTCCCCGCCGAGCAGCCGCGACGCTTGCGTGATCGGCGAGGGGCGGCCCACGTAGTCGCGCAGTAGCGCCTGGTACTCGCGCCAAAACGCGCCATCCGCAAAGGCGCCCTCGACCGCGCGCTCGAGCTCGGCAAGCGCTTCGGCGAGAACCTCCGGCACGAACTTACCGCCGAAGACTCCGAAGTAGCCGCGCGCGTCGGGTCGTTGCATGAAGGCCTAGACTACGCCGCGGCCGGCGCTCCGTCCGCCTCAAGCAAGAGCAGCTGCAGCATATGTCGCTTGGAGCTCCTTTGCATATTCGACGATCGCCTCGGCGAGCTCGCTCGGCTCGATCAGGCGTATGCGCCCGCCCCATGCCACGCAGAAACGCAGCGCCGCCTCTTTACCGGAAAACCCAACACGCAGGAGCAGACCCTCGCGCTCGTCGAGGATGTCGCACGGGCAGTAGCCGTTGAGCTGCTCTAGTGCGTCGCGGTCGGCCAGCATCACGACCGGATAGTCGCGCGGCTGCCCTTCCAACATCTTGGCAGCAGTTTCACGCCAGTAGGCTTCGACGTCGAAGGCCGCAGGGCGTTCGAATCGGTCGGCCCGCTCGTTGACCTCGAGAATGCGATCGACGCGAAAGCTGCGCATGCCGTCGGCCGTGCGCGCGATCAAGTACCAAACGCCGGCCTTCGAAACCAGTCCAAACGGATCCGCCGAGCGCATCGAGACGGCTCTACGGCGGTCTTCGTAACGCAGGTCGACTCGCCGGTCATCCCACACCGCCCGCCGCAGCAGCGCCAGTTTCTCGAGCGGCGGGTCGGCTTGGTTCCAGCGCCGCTGGTCGATGTGAATTCGTTTGCGAGCGTGCTCCGCCGCGCGGCGCTGAACGTCGCCTAAGCCGCCGCGCAGCTTTTCCAGCGCGCGCTCGAAACTCGCCCCAAGTCCCAGATCCGTCAGGATCGCCGAGCCTGACACGAAGAGCGCTCGAATCTCCTCGTCGCCGAAGTTGAGCAAAGCGCGCCGGTAGCCGTCGGCGAGGGCGATGCCGCCGTCGACGCCGCGCTCGGTGAAGACGGGCACTCCCGAGGCACACAGGGCGTCGACGTCGCGGTAGATCGTGCGCTGGCAAACCTCGAGCCGCCCGGCCAGTTCGCGCGCCGTCCGGCGAGGAGCGGACTGCAGGAGCAGCAGCAGCGAGACGAGCCGGTCCGCTTTCATGCCGCAACGGTTGCAAATATGACAGCCGATGTCAAGTATCGCCTGCTATCATCGGTCCACGACAGCGCTTTTTGAAAGGACTGCTTCATGCCGGCTTCGGTTGAGACGATCGCCCCCACCGGAATCGATTGCGTCTGCTATCTCGCGAAGGACTACGCCCGGGCAAAGGACTTTTATCAAGGGGTCATGGGCCTTCGACCGACCGCGATGGAAGGCCCGAGCTGGACCGAGTTCGAGCTTCCCGACGGGGGATCGTTCGCGCTTGCCAAGCTCCCGGACGATCAGTGGTATCCAACCGGCGGCGTGATGTTCGCCGTGCCCGACGTGGCCGCGGCGGTCGCACGGCTGCGCGAAGCCGGCATCCAGATTCACGGCGACGTCACCGAAACCGAGGTCTGCACCATGGCCTGGTGCAACGACACCGAGGGCAACAACTTCGCCGTTCACAAACGCAAATGAAAGACACGACCCAAGCGAAGGCTACTGGGGTCGATGCGGTCTTCTTCTCCGTCAAAGACGTGCCGCGCGCGCTCGCCTTCTACAAGGAACTACTGGACGTTCGCGAGACCTCGTTCGAGGGCGATCACGGCGCCGAATGGATCCTTGGCGACGGCTCCGCGTTCGGGGTTGGCGTCTACTCGAGCGGCGAGTGGGCGCCGTCGGGTTGCGTTCTCTTCGCGGTACCCGACGTTGAAGCTGCCGCCGCGCGCATTCCCGAACTCGGCGGCAAGCTCGTCGAAGGCGTGCGCACCTTCCCCGCTTGCCGCGCGCAATGGTGCGAGGATCCCGACGGAAACTCGTTCGTCCTGCACCAGCGAACGGGCTGAATCCGAGGCTTCCCGACTTACCGCGAGACGGGAGACGCTCGTTTGAGATCTTCGATGAATGCGGCCGGATCGTCGCTCCGCATCAGGGCCTCGCCGACCAGGAAGCCGCGTGCCCCGGCGCCGTGGAGCCGTATGATATCGTCGGCGTCGTGAACGCCGCTCTCGCTGATCACGAGGACGCCCGGCGGAATCATCGGTAGAAGATGCTCGGTAACCGCGAGGTCGGTTTCAAACGTGCGCAGGTCGCGGTTGTTGATGCCGAGCACCGACGGTTCCAGCGCGAGCGCGCGATGCAGCTCTTCCTCGTCGTGGATTTCGACGAACGTGTCGAGCGCGAAGCGTTTGGCCTCGGCCACCAGCGATCGCAAGACGGCGTCGTCGAGGCCCGCCACGATCAAGAGAACGGCGTCCGCGCCGTGTGCGGCCGACTGCGCGATCTGATACGGCGTCGACAGGAAGTCTTTGCGCAGGATCGGACGCGTGGAGTGAGCGCGCGCCACGTCGAGATACGAAAGGTCCCCGAGGAAGTGGTCGGCCTCGGTCAGCACGCTGATGGCATCAGCACCGGCCAACTCATACGTGGAAGCGATCGCCGCCGGATCGAAATTGCGCGCGATGAGCCCGACCGATGGCGAGGCGCGCTTAATCTCCGCCACGATGGCCGGTCCCTTTGCGGCGGCGATCGCCGCCGCAAAGGGTCGCCGTGCAGATACGCGCTGCTGCGCCCGTGCGAGCACCGCCGCATATGGCTCGCGCCGCTCCTCCTCTTCAAGTGCGGCCGCCTTAGCGGCGTAAAGCTTCGAAAGAATGCTACTCAAACGAATTGCACCTCGGTCGAACGTCGTAACGATTGGAAGACGGCCAGAGCGGACCCGCCACGCAGGCTCTCACGGGCAAGCGCGAGCCCTTCGCGCAAACCTTCTGCGCGTTCGGCGATCACGAAAGCGAGGGCGGCATTGAGAGCAACCACCTCCGCCCGGGGCGAACGCTCTCCCTGCAAGATCGCCGCAAGTGCGGCCGCATTGGCTGACGGGTCGCCGCCGGCCAGCGTCTCGAGCGGAGCGTGGATGCCGTAGTCGCTAGGATCGATCCGGTACCGCCGCGGGCCCTGTGCGGAGAACTCGAAAACCTCGGACGGGGCGTCGCCGGCGATCTCGTCGATGCCGTTGAGCGCGTGAACGACTGCCCCGCCGCGCACGCCGAGCCGTATCAGCGCCTCGCCCACTAGCTCCAGCGTAGCCGGGTTGGAAACGCCGATGATTTGATGGGTGGCGCGCGCCGGGTTCGCGAGCGGACCGAGCACGTTGAAAATAGTTCGGATTCCAAGCTCGCGGCGCACCGGTCCGACGACCTTCATCGCGGGATGGTACGCTTGCGCGAACAGGAATGCGAACCGCTTGATTTCGAGTTGCTCGCGGGCTACTTCCGGAGAGGCATCGATCGTGATGCCCGAAGCTTCCAGGACATCGGCGCTGCCGCACAAGCTCGAAGCAGCCCGGTTGCCGTGTTTCGCAACCGGTAATCCGGCGCCCGCGACCACGAACCCGACGGCGGTCGAGATGTTGATCGTGTGCGCGCCGTCGCCGCCCGTGCCGCACGTGTCGACGACCAGCGGCAATTCGTGCTCGACGCGCACCGAGCGCGCGCGCATCGCCTCGGCTGCGCCGTAGACCTCTTGGGCCGTCTCGCCCTTGACGGCCAGGGCCGCCAGAAACGCGGCCGCTTGCGAGGTGCTCCAGTCGCCGTCCATGATCGCACCGATCGACGCGGCCATCTCACTTGGCTCGAGCGACCTGCGCATGACCAGCGCCCGCAGGAGCGTCGAGTAGTCGCTCACCGAGCGGCAGCCACGGTCCGCGCGAGCGCGAGGAAGTTGTCGAAGATGGCGCGGCCCTCCACGGTGAGAACGGACTCTGGATGGAATTGCACGCCGTGCACCGGCAGCTCACGATGCATCGCACCCTGAACGACGCCGTCGTCGCTCGTCGCATTGACGCGCAAGACCGGCGGCAGCGAGTCGGAAGCGAGGCACAACGAATGGTAGCGGGTCGCGCTGAACGGCGAAGGCAGGCCGGCGAAAACGCCCGACCCGTCATGCGAGATCCGCGAGGTCTTGCCGTGCATCAGCGCCGGCGCGTGATCGACGACGCCGCCGAAGTGTTCGCCGATCGCTTGCAACCCCAGGCAAACCCCGAGCAGCGGACGACCCGACGAGACCGACCAACCGATCGCCTCGAGCGTCTTGCCCGAGCCTTGCGGCCGGCCAGGCCCCGGCCCGATGCAGACCGCGTCGTACCCGGCGACCAGCTGCGGTTCCAGACGCGGATCGTCGTTGCGGATGACGTCGACGTCCGCGCCGAGCGAACCGAAAAGGTGCGTTAGGTTCCAGGTGAACGAGTCGTAGTTATCGACTAGCAGGAGCTTCACGGCGCGGCGCTCTCCCTCATCGCCCAAGCCCTAATACCTCGCGAACGATCCGTGTCTTCGCCAGGATCTCGTCGAACTCGGCCTGCGGATCGCTGTCGGCAACGATTCCGGCGGAAGCCTGCCAGTACGCGCGGCCACCTGCGGTCGCGACGCTGCGCAGGACGATGCACGAATCCATCTGCCCGTCGAAATCGATGTGCGCTACGCTTCCCGCGTAGAAGCCGCGTCGCACGGGCTCGAGTTCGTCGATGAGCTGCATCGCCCGAATCTTCGGGGCACCGGTCACGGTACCGGCGGGAAAAGAGGCGGCGAAGAGATCGAGCGCGTCCTTGTCGTCCCGCAGGCGCCCGGTCACATTGGAAACGATGTGCATGACGTGGCTGTAGCGTTCGATCACCATCAGCTCGTCGACGTTGACGCTTCCGGTCCGGCAAACGACGCCCAGGTCGTTTCGTCCCAGATCGACCAGCATCACGTGCTCTGCGCGCTCCTTCTCGTTTTCCAGGAGCTCGCTCGCCACCGCTGCGTCGCGCTCGGCCGTTTCGCCGCGCGGGCGCGTGCCCGCCAGCGGCCTTAAACGAGCGTTGCCGCGATCCAATCGTACGAGAAACTCGGGCGAAGCGCCGAACACCGTGCGCCCGTCCATCTCGACGAAAAACATGTACGGCGACGGGTTGCGCGCTCGAATTTGCCGGTAGAAGTCGAACGGCGTGCCGTCGAGCTCGCACCAATAGCGGATGCCGAGTTGAAGTTGATAAACGTCGCCTTCGTAGATCGCCTTCTTGGCTCGCGCCACGCGCTCCAAATATGCCGCTCGGTCCAGCGACACTTCGACGGGACCGCGCGCGCGCACGTTTCCAGGAATCGTCGGCCGAACCCCGAGAAGCTGCGCGATGTAGCGGTCGAGCCGCTCCTCCGCCTCGGCGCGCTCGGCGGCCGAGCGCGCAAAGCCGATCAGCGTGATGCCGTGGGTGAAATGATCGAAAACGACCCACGTGCCGGGAACGACGACGTATGCGTCGGGGAACGCAACATCGGTCGCGGGTTTCGGGCCAATGCGCTCCAATACGCGCGCCGCGTCATAGGCGAACGTGCAGACCGCACCCCCGGCGAACGGCAGCCCCTCGCGCTCGACGTCGTAGCGTCCGATGATCTCGCGGATGCGGTCGAGCATCGACGGGTCGTCCTCGATCGCCGCGGTCTCGAGGTAGTCGAGCCCGATGAACGAGAAGCGCGAGATGCGCTCCGTGCCCTCGACGCTTTCGAGCAAGCAGGAACGCCCTGGCGTGGCCAGGGCGAGATACGCGGTAATCGGCGTCATGGTGTCGGCGATAAAGCGGCGCACGACGGGTGCCATCAGAAACCGCTTCTGCTGGGATGGTCGACTTCGGGTGCTCGTCAGCACGTCGCGATCGGGCGAGCCAATCGGGAGCGTTCTTACGCCCCGATGCTCAATGCAGGAGCTCGAGCAGCGACATCTCCGCGGCGTCGCCCTGGCGCACGCGGGTCTTGATGATCCGCGTGTAGCCCCCGGTGCGCTCGCGCAGCGATGGTGCGATCTGGTCCATCAGCTTCTTCGTAACGGCCGGCTCGAGGAGGTAAGCCGCCACCAGACGGCGCGAATGCAGGTCGCCCCGTCGCGCGGTCGTGATCAAGCGCTCGATGACTTTGGAGACCTGCCGCGCTTTGGTCGAGGTGGTCTCGATCTTCTCGTGCTTGAAGAACGAGGTCGCGAGGCTGCGCAGCAGTGCCCTGCGGTGCGCGTCGGTGCGCGACAACCTCTTCTTTGCAATCTGGTGCGGCATCGTTGTTCGTCTCGCGCTACGCCTGGCGCAGCGAGAGACCCCTTTCTTCGAGCACGGCTTTGATCTCGTCGAGCGACTTCTTCCCGAAGTTGCGCATCTTGATGATCTCTTCCTCGGTCATGTCGAGCAGTTCGGAGACCTTTGAGATGCCGGCGCGCTTGAGACAGTTGAACGAGCGCACGGAGAGGTTGAGCGTTTCGACCGGGATGTCCCACTCGCTGGCGGGGGCGGCCGTCGGCGGCTTCTCTTCCTGCGTGAAATTGACGAACAAGTCGAGCTGCTCTTGCAGAATCTGCGCGGCCGTCGAGAGCGCATCATCCGGTGTGATCGAGCCGTTTGTCTCGATCTCGATCGTCAGCCGATCGAAATCGACTGACTGACCCACCCGGGTGTCGTCGACGGTGAAATTCACCTTGCGGATCGGCGAAAAGATCGAGTCCATCGGGATGAGCCCGATCATGTGCTCGATGTTGCGCTGGCGGTCGGCGGTCACGTAGCCGCGATGCTTCTCGACCCCGATCTCCATTTGCAGGCGGGCGGTCTTCGAGGTCAGCGTGGCGATGTGGTAATCGGGCTGCAGAATCTCCACGTCGGCATCGGGCGTGATGTCGGAGGCCGTAACTTCGCGGGCGCCGCTAACGGAAAGCGAGAGCACCTTCGGCTCGTCGGCGTTCAGTTTGATCGGAAGACCTTTGAGGTTGAGCAACAGGTTGGTGGTGTCTTCGACCACGCCCGGGATCGTGGAGAACTCGTGAAGTACGCCGTCGATTTTTAGGTAGGTGACGGCGGCCCCGGGGATCGATGAGAGCAGCACCCGGCGCAGCGAGTTGCCCAGGGTGATTCCGAACCCGCGCTCCAGCGGCTCGATGATGAACTTTGCGTAGTTGTCGCGGCGCTCGCGGACTTCGATTGCCGCGCTCTGCAGCGTTTCCATGACGGTCATTATGTCTTACGTTATCCTTTGCTGCTTACGTTATCCGGCAGCGCCCCGCGCCCCGATCATACGCCTAACAGCGGCTTATTGTTTGATGTCTGTGGTCAATGCCTGATGGTCTATGGTTACGGTCAGGCCCTCGCGGTGGCGATTTTGGCCACTGGCTAGGAGCCTAGCCGCGAAGTGTGCTCCAGCACATGAGCGGCGTAGCGACGACGCCGGTGGCCAAAAGCGTCACCGCGAGTAGTATTCGACGATGAGTTGTTCGTCAACTGGCGTATCGATTTGCTCGCGGCTCGGCAGCGCGGCCACTCTCACCGTGAGTTCCTGTTCGTTGAACTCGAGCCAGTCGGGGTGCGCCCGGTTCTTCGCGTACTCGACGTTGGATTGAACCAGCGGCGACTGCCTGGAGCGCTCGCCGATGGTGACGACGTCGCCCGCGGTCACCAGGAACGAGGGCACGTTCACGATCCGGCCGTTCACGCGAAAATGCCGGTGCGTGACCATCTGGCGGGCCTGCGCCCGGCTAGAGGCCAGATTCATGCGGTAGACGACGTTGTCAAGGCGCCGCTCGAGGAGCTGTAGGAAGGTCTTTCCGGTCTGACCCGGGACGCGGGCCGCCGCGCGGAAGTAGTTTTCGAATTGCGTCTCCAGCACGCCGTAGTAGCGACGCATCTTCTGCTTCTCGCGAAGCTGACGGCCATATTCGGAGATCTTCTGGCGACTCGGCTTGCCTTGGGTCTTCTGACCGGGCGCCGTGCCGCGCCGCTCGACCGCACACTTTTTGGAGAGGCAGCGATCGCCTTTAAGAAACAGTTTGATCTTTTCGCCCGTCTTGCTCGTTGCCGTCTCGCGGCGGCATAGGCGGCAAACGGGACCCGTATATCGCGACATCTCTACCTTAAACCCGCCGGCGCTTGGGAGGGCGGCAGCCGTTGTGCGGAATCGGCGTGACGTCCTTGATGACGGTAATCTCTAGGCCGGCCGCCTGGAGCGAGCGAATCGCCGCTTCCCGGCCCGCACCGGGGCCTTTGACGTAGACCTCGGCGGTCTTCATCCCGTGGTCCATCGCCTTGCGGGCGACCGCCTCGGCGGCCATCTGCGCCGCGAAGGGCGTCGACTTTTTCGAGCCTTTAAAGCTCAAGTTCCCAGCCGAAGCCCAGGCGATGACGCTTCCCTGGTTGTCGGAGATCGTCACGATCGTGTTGTTGAACGACGAATGGATGTGCGCAACGCCCGACCCGACGTTCTTGAATTCGCGCTTCTTGCGCGTTTTGGTTTGCTTTTTGGCAGCCAAGAGTGCTCCGAACGTTTATCTTGCCCCGCGTTGCGAACCCGGGGTGTCGTCGCCTCGACCGGCGCCTTCACACGGAAAGCCCGATCTTTGTGTCACGGACGTTCGGCGAGGACGTCCGGCGCGCGCACAGCTACGCGGGGCTGCAAGCGCAGCCGACTACCGAGTATAGCCGACTTGGCGCCGGCCGGTCAACAGCAGCAGTGAAGCAACCGAGCGTACCCCTGCCAGGCGTGCGGCGAACGCAAAAGCCGGTCGCGCCGTCCTTTGGCGATTGGAGACCTCCCCGGCGGGTAAATTCAAGGCGTTGCCTTTTGAGGGAGAACCGAACGCATGAGCAATTCTTTTCGGAACCTAGGGATTTCGCTGGCGCTTGGAATGGCGATCGGCGTTCCGATTGGAGCCATGGCCGACCGGACGGGCACGTTCGCCGGACGTATCGTCCACGTCTCGGCGGAAAACATCAAGGTCCGGAGCTTTGCCGGCCAAGAGCTCAGCTTCCTCATCGTGCCGCGCTTTCGGAAGATCTTCCACGCGGACGGCAAGACGACCGCACAGCTGAACGACATCAGGGCGGGCGACCGCGTCAAGATCCTGTACGACCAGAGCGCTCTCGGCGCGCGCCATGCCGACGAAATCATCGACGAAACGGCTCCCCTGCGCCCGCTGAAGTCCTAACGGCCGGTAGCTACTCGCTTCCGGCCCGATCACGGTGCGAAAAAGGGGGCGGCCCTAAGGGTCACCCCCTTTCGTTTGCGTTGTGACGGGCGCCACGACGGCGGCCGAGTGTGATGCGCGCTACTCGCTACCCTGGCCCCTCGTCTCTATGCTGCCTTGGATAGGATCCGGCAAATGTAACCTCTTGCATGCGCCGGGTGCCCAGCGAAAGGCGAGTACGCGCTCGGATGCCCAGGAGCTTTTCATTTTGTCTAATCGTCGCAGCGGCGGCGCTCGGCACGCCGGCAGCAGCGGAACTCGGCGCGCCTGCGACGTTACCGCTTCTCTCGCTCGATGGCGGCATCTTAGCCCAACCCCGCGAAAGCACGGTGCAGGTGGTCGCGCTCGCTGGAGCCACTGAAGGGCTCGGCTCGGGCGTGGTCATCGGGCGCGACGGTGACGGCGTGCTCGTGCTGACCGCAAAACACGTCGCTGTCTACGGCGTACCGAGCGTCCGGCTCGGCGGCGGTGCCGCACTTCTGCCTGCGTCGATCGTTGCTCTCGTCCCGCACCGCGATCTGGCCCTGCTTGAAGTCCGCGTTCCCGACGATGTCGCGTGGCAAATCCCTACGCCGCGCATCGGGCTGCCGCCCGCCCCGGGTCAACCCTTGTACGTGATTGGAGACGGCGAGCACGGCACGATCTTGGAGCGCGGCTCGCTCCGAAGCGTCGGGCCGATGCTCGAGGACGGCCCAGCCCGTGGCCGCTTTACGTTTGCCTGCGACACCTGTCATCCGGGCGAGTCGGGGGCCGGCGTTTTCAGCTCCGACGGCACGCTCGTGGGCATCTACATCGGCCGATTCCGGTCTGTCCCCGACGGAGCGTTCCTCTCGTCGGTCGCCGATTTGCCGATCGCCCTATCGGACGTGCTCCCGCAAACGAGCCCGTTCTTCTAGTCGCTTAGGGCCGGTTTCGATCGATCGCCGCCAAAAATGGCGCGGTCGAAAAGCGCAATGGCGCCGCCGACCGCCATCTCATCGATCGGCACCCCATCCAGTATCGACAGCCGCAGCAGGCCGTCGAGCGTGGCGACGAGCGCATTGGCAAGGCCGTCCAGCTCGGCAGGCGCGATGAACCCAGCCTGGGCTAGGCGCACGAGGTAGCGCGTCCACTCAGCGACGCGCTCGCTGCGCCGGGCAAGGCGCCGGCTGCGCGCGATCGGGTCGAGTCCGGCTGCCGTGTAGGCGGCGCGCAACAAACCCGGTCGCTCGATCGTCACGGCCAAGAGGGAGCCGACCCAGTCACGTACGCGCCTGCGCTCGTCCTCCACCGACCCCAGTTGACTATCCGACCAGGGTACGCCGCTGTCGAGCCGCTCGCGCAACCGGTCCAGAGCCGCCCGAAAAGCTCCTGCCTTATCGGGAAAGTGGCGGTAGAACGTGCCGTGAGCGAGTCCGGCCTCCTCGGCAATCCGCCCCGCCGAGATCTCGTCATAAGCGGCTCGCTCGAGCAGGCGCCCGAACGCCGCCAAAAGCCGCTCGCGGGTTTCGGCCGGCCGGCGCCGGCGAGGGGGCGCGCCTCCTTCGACCCTGCCCAGATACGTCCAGCGGCCCCGGACCTTTCCGCTCTGGGGGTCACGGTAGCTTTCAACGAGATAGCGGTAGGCGCGTCCTCCGACGCGTTTGACGACTTCGTGCGGCAATGGTTTTCATCCAGGGGCCGATCTTGGTATAATGACTTAATGGTCACCGCAGAATCCCCTCTACGGCGACAACTTCGGGAGAGATCGTCATCGCGTCCCTAGCGCCAACCCGAGTCGCGCCGCTCGTCCCGCGGGCGGCACCTCTGATCGACGTGCGACCCGAGCCGCCCGTGTTCCTGATTACCCTCACGGTGATGCTCGGCCTCATCATGGCGATCATCGATTCGTCGATCGTCAACGTCGCGCTCAACAACATGGCCGGCAACCTCGGGGCGACCACCGATGAGATCTCGTGGGTCGCGACCGGCTACATCCTCGCCAACGTGATCGTCATGCCCCTCAACGGTTGGTTGACGGCGCTGCTCGGACGCAAGCGCTTCTACGCCGCCTCGCTCACGATTTTCACCCTGGCCTCCTTGATGTGCGGAACGGCGCGCGACGTCTGGACGCTCGTCGCGTGGCGCATCGTTCAGGGGCTGGGCGGCGGTGCACTACAGCCGACCGCCCAGGCCATTTTATTCGAATCCTACCCGCCCGAGCGGCGCGGTTCGGCGATGGCGATCTTTGGCCTCGGCGCGATGGTCGGGCCGGCGATCGGCCCGACGCTGGGCGGCTACATCGTGGATAACTTCGACTGGCCGCTGATCTTCTACATCAATATTCCGATCGGCATCGCCGCATTCTTCATGACGCTCGCTTTCATCCGCGATCCTTCGTACATCAAGAAGCCGGAGCGCGGCGCCGACTGGATCGGGCTGGGGGCAATGACGGCGGGCATCGCCTCGCTGCAGTACGTCCTGGAGCGCGGCCAGCGAGAAGATTGGTTCAGCTCGGCGACGATCGTCATCCTCACCATCGTCGCCGTGGTTGGGCTCGCTTTCTTCATCGTACGCGAACTTCGCGATCCGTATCCGATGGTCAACCTGCGCATCTTCCGGAACCCAACCTTCGCCGCGGGAAACATCATCGGCATCGTCAGCGGCTTCGGGCTGTTCGGTCTAAACCTGATCTTGCCGCTTTTCTTTCAAAACGTACTGCGCTTCGATGCCTGGGAAACCGGCATCGCGCTCCTGCCCGGGGCGATCGCAACGGCGATCAGCATGCCGATCGCCGGCCGTTTGGTCAACCGGCTCGACGCGCGCGCCGAAATTGCGATCGGTCTGATGATGTTCGCCGTCGGCGCGTGGTGGATGGGCGGATTCGACCAGTATGCGGGGTTCTGGGACATCTTCTGGCCACGGGTGCTGCAGGGCTTCGCGCTCGGTTTTCTCTTCGTTCCGCTCTCGACCTCGACGCTCTCGGGCATCGCGCGGGGCGCGCTCGCCAACGCGACCGGAATCTACACGCTGGTCCGCCAGCTCGGCGGGAGCCTCGGAATCGCCATCCTCGAGTTGATCGAGATTCGGCGCGAGGACTACGTCCAGCAGATGCTCGCCGCCAACGTCAACCTGCACAATTCGCACGTGGCGTCGCTGCTGCAGGGCGCCTCGAACCACGCACAGGCCATACAAACGCTATCCGGAATCGTCAATCAGAACGCCACGGTCCTCGCCTACGATTACGTTTTCCGCTTCTCAGCGTTGCTGTTTTTGCTAGCGGTACCGACCGTTTTCTTGCTGCGGCGCCCGGCGCCGGCGGGTGGGGTCGCTGAGGTTCCGGCCGAATAGCTTTAAATGCGCCCGCTCATCGCAGCTTTCCAAGCCGCTCTTCTCGTTTTCGCTGCGGCCGCCACACCGCTCCCGGCGCGCGCCGCTCAACCGATCGTGCACTGGCTGCTCGTACAGACCGTCCAGTCGTGCTTTCCCTGGTTTCTCGCCGGCATCGGACCCACCAACGTTGTGTTCGATCCGCGCGACGTCAACAAAGGAAGAGGTCCCGATCAGATCCTCGATGCTGGTTTTCTTGCCCTGGGAACGCTCATCGAGGTCGGCCCCGACCGCTTGCGTGTGGTCTACGATCCAACGCTTCGCGTCGCACTGTTCGACCACACCTTCGCGAGCGGAAGCGAAGAGTACGTCGTGTCGAACGTGGCGCCGCCGCCCGCGGCGGTCGTTCACGCGAACCTCGGCGGCGTCGAAACCGAGCGGCGCCTGCGCCTCGGCACTGCTTATCAGGAGGTGCTTCGCAAGAACGGTTCGTCGCCGCGCTCCGTGCGGCGTTGCGGCCTGCAAGCGATCGTCTATCAGATCCCCGGCCGCCATTGTCTCAACGAACGCGACTACGTCTTCAAAGATCGGCGCCTAATCGCATTCGCCTACGGCGGCGACTGTTAGCCCGACTTACTTCTTGGGCGGCGGCGCAGCGGCTTTCTTGCGTGCTCCGACGGTCTTTTTCGGACCCTTGCGCGTGCGCGCGTTGGTCTTCGTGCGCTGCCCGCGCACCGGTAAACCGCGGCGGTGGCGCAGACCGCGGTAACAACCGATGTCCGCCAGGCGCTTGAGGTGTCCCGCGACCTCGCGGCGCAGGTCGCCCTCGACCTTGACGGATCCGTCGATCGCGTCGCGCAGCTTCTTCTCGTCCTCTTCGGAGAGGTTCTTCACGCGGGTGTTGGGGTCGACGCCCGTTCGCGCCAAGATCTTCTGCGCCGTCGGCAAGCCGATGCCGTAGATGTACGTGAGCGCGACCTCGATCCGCTTCTCGCGCGGGAGATCGATACCGGAGATGCGCGCCATCAGCCTTGCACCTGCTTGTGCTTGGGATTGGCTTCGCAAATGACGCGAACCTTACCCTCGCGGCGGATGATGATGCACTTTTCGCAGATTCGCTTGACGGACGGACGGACTTTCATGATGTTCTTTCCGAGATGCTCCAAGGTCACTTGTAGCGGTAGGTGATTCGGCCGTGGGTGAGATCGTAGGGAGAGAGTTCGACGAGGACCCGGTCGCCGGGCAGAATGCGGATGAAATTCATTCGAATCTTGCCGCTGACGTGGGCGAGGACGCGGTGCCCGTTGGTCAGTTCGACCCGAAACATCGCGTTGGGCAGGGGCTCGACGATGGTTCCCTCGACTTCGATCGCTTCTTCTTTCGGCGTAGCGGTCTGGGCGGCGCGTGCATCCTTTTTCCTGCGACGCTCGGGACGCTGCCCGCCGCGCCGTTTTCGCGCCACTACCAAATGCTCCGCTTCAAGCCGCCATCTCTTCCTTCGGTCGGTAACGAGCCACGTCGAGTTCGAGAAAATCGTGGTCGCGGAGCGTCAGAATCCGGGGCCCCTCCTCCGTTAGCGCGACGGTATGCTCGAAGTGCGCTGCGAGTTTACCATCCCCGGTGACGACTGTCCAGCGGTCGGGGAGGGTCTCGACCTCGTACGTACCCTCAGTAATCATCGGTTCGATCGCCAGGCACAACCCGGGCCGCAGCAGGATCCCCTGGCCGGCGTTGCCATAGTTGGGCACCTGGGGCTCTTCGTGCATCTTCTGCCCGACGCCATGACCGACCAGCGCGCGAACGACACCGTAGCCGTGCGCCTCGGCGTGCGCCTGTATCGCATGACCGATATCGGAGAGGTGGTTGCCTTTCTGCATCTGCGCGATCCCCAGCATCAGCGATTCTTGCGTGACGCGCATGAGCCGGGCCGCGGCTTCACTGACGCGGCCGATGCCTATCGTGGCCGCCGTATCCGAAACGTAGCGCTTGAAGGTCGTGCCGATATCGATCGACAGGATGTCGCCCTCACGCAATCGGTACTCACCCGGGATGCCGTGAACCACCACCTCATTCACCGAAGTGCAGATCGACGCCGGAAACCCGTTGTAACCTTTGAAGGTCGGAACGCCGCCCTGCGAGCGAATCGACTTCTCGGCAAGCCGATCCAGTTCGCGCAAGGTCATCCCCGCGCGCGCGGTCCGCAGCAGCATCGCGAGCGTGCCCGCCGTGATCTTCCCGCCCTGGCGCATGATCTCCATCTCGCGTGCCGACTTCATCGCGATCACGGCCGGGCTGCCTCGCGCCCGAGTGCACTGAGAACCGCTTGGGTGACGGCGTCGATCGGCTGGAGCCCGTCGATGCGGACGAGTTGTCCCTTCTTTTCGTAATAGCCGACCAGCGGCGCGGTCTTCTCATCGTAGGTCGCCAACCGCTCGGCAACGACGTCGATGGTATCGTCGCGGCGCTGTACGAGCGGACCGCCGTCTTCGTCGTCGATCCGCGGGAGACGGGGAGGGTTAAATTCGTCGTGGTACGTTCGACCCGTTCGCGGATTGGTCCAGCGTCCGGACAAGCGCCTCATGAGCGCCTCGCGGTTCGCTTCGATCGAAAGCACCGAGGTAAGCGGCAGCCCCAAGCGTTGCAGCATACCGTCGAGCGCCTCGGCCTGTGCAACGGTGCGTGGAAAGCCATCGAGAACGAAGGATGGCTTGCCGCGCAACTCACCTTCCATCATCGCCACGATCAGGTCGTCGGGCACGAGATCGCCCGCATCCATGAACGCCTTCGCCTGCCGCCCGAGCTCCGTCTTGGCCGCGACCTGTCCGCGTAGAATGTCTCCGGTCGAGATCTGAGGCACGCCGAAGCGCTCCTCGAGAATCTTTGCTTGCGTTCCCTTCCCGGCCCCCGGCGGACCGAGCAGCACCAAGCGCATAGCCCCGGCCGGTGCGCTCACGCTGCCGTCACCGTTTGATGAAGCCCTTATAGTCGCGCATGGCCAGGCGCGCTTCGATCTGGGTCATCGTGTCGAGCGCAACGCCCACCACGATCAAGAGCGAAGTCGAGCCGAGGTAGAAGGTGGTCACGCCTAGGTTGCGCTGCAACGCGGACGGCAAGACCGCCAAAAAGCCGAGATAGAACGCCGACACCGTCGTAAGCCGAAGCAGGATGCGGTTGATGTAGTCGACGGTCGGCTGACCCGGCCGAATCCCTGGAATGAAGGAGCCGCTCTTCTTGAGATTATCGGCGATGTCGCGCGTGTTGACGACGACCGATGTGTAGAAGAACGTAAACACCACGACCAGGAAAAAATAGGCCAGGTTGTACAGGAACGTGTTCGGGCTAAAGTACGTCTGCAGGAACAGCGAGATGGCCGGGCCGTTGGGAAGCGAGATCGGTCCGAAGAGCTTGACCGTCCCGGCCGTCCCCCCGCCATGCTGGAACCACGACAGCGCCTGCTGCGGCAGGAGCAGGATCGAGATCGCGAAGATGATCGAGATGACGCCCGCATTGTTGAGCCGCAGCGGAATGTACGACGAGCGACCCGCGAAGAGCTTGCGCCCGACGACGCGGCGCGCTTGCTGCACCGGGATGCGGCGTTGGCCCTGGTACATGAAGACGATCGAGACGATCGTGACCAGGGCAATCGCTATGAAGATGAGCAGCGCGGGGACGTTAAGCCCCTCTTTTTGACCGAGCTGGACGGTCTGCGCGACGTAGGTGGGGTAACGCAGCACGATGCCGATGAAAATGATCAGCGAGACGCCGTTGCCGATGCCTTTGTCGGTGATCTGCTCGCCGAGCCACATCAAGAAAAGCGTACCCGACACGAAAGCGATGATCGCGTAAACCAAGAACTGCCACGACTGATCGTAAAAGACGCCCGCACGCTGCATGTTGACCGACATCGTCGTGGCCTGTACCGTGCCGAGCACGATCGTCAACCAGCGCGTGTACTGGCTGATTTTCTTACGCCCTTCCTCGCCGCCTTTCTTGGCCATCTCCTCGAGTTGCGGCATGACGATCGTCATGAGCTGCATGATGATCGAGGCATTGATGTACGGCGTGATGCCCATCGCGATGATGGAGAGCTTTTGCAGCGCACCGCCCGAGAGAAAACCGAGGAAGTTGTAGAACGTGCCGTTGCGCAGCAGGTCTTGCCAGCGCTGCTCGTCGACGTCGGGCAGCTGCACGTGGATCATGAAAACGAACACCGCGAACGCGCCTAAGACGAATGCTACCCGTTTGCGGATATCCGGGACGAGGATGGCTGCGCGAAGATTGGCAAGCACGCTTCAGCCTTCCGCGGAGGCGGCCTCGTCGTCGCCGAGCTTGGCGCCGGCGACGAGCAACGCTTCGCGAGCGCGCGCCGAGAACATCACGTCGCGGAAGATGAGGCCGTTTGGAAGAGTCTTGCCCGGCTTGGTTCCGCCGAGGACCTTGACACCGTCGCGGCGGTCGCCGATGAGCCGCTTTTCGATCAGGGACTCGGGCGATATCTCGAGGCCTGCATCCCAGTCCGCCAGCGCCGCCAGGTTGACGACGGCGTATGTCGTGCGGAAGTGTCCGTAATCGCGCGCTTTCTGCGAGTAGCCGCGGCGGTGCGGCAAGCGGCGCGCCCACGGCGTTTGGCCGCCCTCGAAGGCCGGGCCCTTTCCGCCGCCGGAGCGAACCGTTTGGCCTTTGCCGCCCTCGCCGCCCGTCTTGACCATGCCCGAACCATGGCCGCGCCCGATGCGCACGCGCTTGGGCCGAGCGCCTTTGTTCTCGCGCAGAGCGGCCAGCGTCACGCCCGGCTGGGCCGCAGCGAGACCCGCGCCCCGGGCGATCGCTGCTGCCGCAGGCTTCGGCGACGCCACGCCCTTGGCCCGAGTTTTCTTTCGTGTCGGTTTCGCTTGTGCCATCAGTGCCTCTACGCGAACAGCTCTTGGACGGTCTTGTCACGCAGCTTGGCGACACGCTCCGCCGTCTTGAGCGAGCGCAGCGCTTCGTAGGTCGCGTACACGACGTTGATGGGATTCGAGCTGCCGAGCGACTTCGTCAAGATGTCGTGGATGCCGGCGAGCTCCAGCACGGCCCGCATCGGACCGCCCGCGATCACCCCGGTGCCCGGAGCGGCCGGCTTCATGAAGACCCTGCCGGCGCCGACTTGCATCGTGACCTCGTGCGGAATCGTGCGTTCGACCATGGGAACGGTGATGACGGCCTTGCGCGCGCGCTCGACACCCTTGCGAATGGCTTCGGGAACTTCGCCCGCCTTGCCGATGGCAAAACCGACGCGCCCCTTGCGATCGCCGACGACGACCAGCGCGCTAAAACTAAAGCGTTTGCCGCCCTTAACGACCTTCGCCACGCGATTGACGCGGACCACCGTCTCTTCAAAGCCCGAGTTGTCGCGGTCGCGACCACCACGGTAGTTCACGTCAGCTCCTCACGTCGATCTTGCATCCGATTCACTAAAACTCCAGTCCTGCGGCGCGCGCCGCTTCGGCGAGCGCTGCCACGCGACCGTGGTATTTCAATCCGCTCGTATCGAACACGACCGCGTTGATGCCGGCCGCCTTGGCCTTGCGCCCGATCGTCTCGCCGATTCGCTTCGCGGCTTCGATCGTCGTGCGCGACTCGAGCCCGGCTGAGAGTTCCTTCTCGCGAGTCGAAGCCGCAACCAGGGTGTGACCCCGCGCATCGTCGACGACGAAGGCATAGATGTGGTGCAGCGTACGCTGAATCTGCAGGCGTGGGCGGTCGGCGCTTCCGACGACCTTGCGGCGCAGCCGAGCGTGACGTTTGTTGCGTTGGTCGCTTTTTGACGATGGCATCTTAGCGGCGCTTCCTCACTTCTTACCGGCCTTGCCCGCCTTGCCGAGTTTCTTGCGCACGAACTCGCCCTGATAGCGAATGCCTTTGCCCTTGTAGGGCTCGGGCGGCCGCAGGTCGCGAATCTCGGCGGCGACTTGCCCGACGAGCTGCTTGTCGATACCCTCGACGTGAATGCGGTTGGTCCCCTCGAGGGTGAACGAGATGCCCAGCGGTGCCGGGTAGGCGACGGGGTGCGACCTTCCAAGCTGCAGGTTCAAGCCGTCGGCCGACTTGGCGGCACGGTAACCGACGCCCTGAATCTCCAAGCTCTTGCGGAAACCCTTTGAGACGCCCTCGACCATGTTGGCCACCAAAGTCCGCGTGAGCCCGTGGGCAGAGCGATGCGCCTTGTCGTCGGCATAGCGCTCGACCTTGACCTGGCCTCCGTCGACGTGAACGGCGACGGTCGGTAAAACGCGCTGCTCGAGTTCGCCCTTAGGCCCCTTGACGCGCACGACCGAATCGGCCACCTGCACGGTGACGTCGTCCGGGAGAGCGACCGGAAGTTTACCGATTCGTGACATCGTTCACCAACATTACCATACGTAAGCGAGAACCTCGCCGCCGAAGCCCTCGCGCTTCGCGCGCTTGCCCGACATGATTCCACTGCTCGTCGACATGATGACCAGGCCGAGGCCGCCGAGCACGCGCGGGATTTCCGTGCGCGACGTGTAGACGCGCAAGCCGGGCCGGCTGATCCGGCGCAGCCCGGTGATGACCTTTTCCTTCTCGGGGCCGTACTTGAGCGTGATGCGAATCGTGCCTTGCGGGCCCTCGGCGAGCACTTCATAGCCGCGAATAAAGCCCTCTTCCTTCAAAATCTCGGCAACGGCGCGCTTCATACGCGAGGCCGGCACGTCGACGAGCTGATGGTTGGCGGTGTTCGCGTTGCGAATCCGGGTGAGCATGTCCGCGATCGGGTCGGTGACGACGGCCATCGCTACCAGCTCGCCTTCAAGATGCCGGGGATGAAGCCGCGGTGCGCGTTTTCACGGAAGCAAATACGGCATAAGCCGAACTTGCGGTAGTAGCCGCGCGGGCGCCCGCACATGATACAGCGGTTGTGCATGCGAACCGCAAATTTCTGCGGGCGCTTGGAGCGCTCGATCATCGAAGTCTTGGCCATGACTAGGCTGCTCCTCCGCGTCCGGACGCGACCCGCTCGCGCTGCAGCGGTAGTCCCATCTGGGTGAGGAACTCCATGGCTTCTTCGTCGTTCTTGGCCGTGGTCACGATGACGATGTCCATACCTCGCGTCTTGTCCACCTTATCGAAGTTGATCTCGGGGAAAACGAGTTGCTCGCGCAACCCGAGGTTGTAGTTGCCGCGGCCGTCGAACGACTTACGGGGCAAACCGCGGAAGTCGCGGATGCGCGGCAAGACGATGTTGAAGAGCTTGTCGAGGAAGACGTACATCCGTTCGCCGCGGAGGGTTACTTTGCAGCCGATGTTCATGCCTTCGCGCAGCTTGAAAGCAGCGATCGACTTCTTGGCTTTGGTGATCACCGGCTTCTGACCGCTGATCGCTTCGAGCTCGCGAACGGCCGTATCGAGCACCTTCGGGTTGGTGATAGCTTCGCCGACCGACATGTTGATGACGACTTTGTCGAGTTTGGGAACCTGATGCACGTTCTTGTAGCTGAAGCGCTCGATCATCTTGGCTCGAACGTCGCCCCGATACCGCTCGCGCAATCTCGCAACCGTTGCCATTAGCGTCCCTTCGCCGATTCCGCGGCAGCCTCGCCGCACGCACCGCACACGCGCTGCTTGCCCTCTGGACCCTGCCGGTACTTGATGCGCGAAGGGCGGTTGCACTCGACGCAGACGTACTGCAAGGCCGAGATCGGCAGCGGCGCCTCTTTCTCGTAGATGCCCGCCGACTTCGCACCGCCGGCGCCTTGCTTGGTGTGGCGCTTCACGACGTTGAGGCCGTCGACCGTCGCGAGGCCTTCTTTCAAGAAAATCGCCTTGACCGTGCCGCGCTTGCCCTTTTCTTTGCCGCGCCGGATAACGACCGTGTCGCCCTTGATGAGCTTCACCTTCAGGGCGCCGGGGCGTTGCAGTAAAACCGAAGCCACGATCTAGAGAACCTCCGGGGCGAGCGAGGCGATCTTTAGGAAGCCGCGATCGCGCAGCTCGCGGCAAACGGGACCGAAGACGCGCGTCCCGCGCGGGTCGAGGTTGTCCTTTTCGCCTTTGATGATCACGCAGGCGTTTTCATCGAACTTGATCGTGGATCCATCGGGGCGCCGCATCGGCTGCGAGCAGCGCACGATCACCGCCTTCACGACTTGTCCCTTTTTGACGGCTGCGCCCGGAATCGCGCTCTTGACCGTCCCCACGATGATGTCGCCGACATAGGCGTACGGGTGGCGCGAACCGCCCTGCACGTGAATGCACAGCAGCTCCCTGGCCCCCGAATTGTCCGCCACCTTGAGGCGCGTTTCTTGTTGGATCACTTGGCGCGCTCCACGACCTCAAGCAGGCGCCACCGCTTGTCGCGCGAGAGCGGGCGGCACTCCATGATCCGAACCATATCGCCCGTCTTGGCCTCGTTTTTTTCATCGTGCGCCTTGAAACGCACCGACTTGCGAACGATCTTCTTGTAGACCGGGTGAGGAACGCGCGTCTCGGTCACGACCACGATGGTCTTATCCATCTTGTCGCTTGCGACTCGGCCCTGTTTGACGCGGCGGTGCCGTCGGCGAACGTCAGCCGCGCTCGCACTCGGCTGTTCCACGCCGCGGCTCTGGTCAGGCTGCTCCACGCCGGCGCTCTGGTCAGGCTGCTCCATGCGTGGCCTCCGCAATTCGTTTCTCGCTTACGACCGTTACGATTCGCGCGTAAGCGCGCCGGACGGCGCGCACCCGGCTGAAATCGGAAAGATGGCCGGTACGCAACTGGAAACGCAAGTTGAAAAGCTCTTCCTTGGCTTCGCGCGCCTTCTGCTGCAATTCGGGAATCGTCAGCTCGCGCAGTTTGGACAAGTCGTCCTTCTTCATCAGGCTACCTCGGCATCGGTGCGCGAGACGAACTTCGTCGCGATCGGCAGCTTGGCGGAAGCGAGACGCAGGGCGTCCTTCGCAACCTGTTCGCTAACCCCGGCGAGCTCGAAAAGGATGCGGCCCGGAAGCACGACCGCTACCCAGAACTCGGGATTCCCCTTGCCGGATCCCATGCGGACCTCGGCCGGCTTCTTGGTCACCGACTTGTCGGGGAAAACTTTGATCCAGACCTTGCCGCCGCGCTTGATGTGGCGGGTCATGGCGATACGCGCGGCCTCGATTTGGCGATTGGACATCCAGCACGGCTCGAGCGCCTGCAAGCCATATTCACCGGAGGTCAGGGTATTGCCGGTCATGGCGCGACCGCGCCGCCGCCCGCGCTGCACCTTACGCCATTTCGTTCGTTTCGGTGAGAGCATTAGCTTGCGGGCTCCTCGTCGGATTGGCTGGGCGCTTGCGCACCGTCGACGGCTTGCGCCGGTTGGGGCTGCGTTGCGGTCGAGGACGTTGAGGGCGCGCCCGGACGCTCCGCCTCGTCGGTCGTGTGCTGCGACTGCGGATCGACCTGTGAGGTTTCGCTCGTAACGCCGTGCCCGTGCTGAGCGCTTGGATCGTGGGTGGCTTCTCCGCCGTGCGGCCCGGTCGGAACGGGGTGTTCGGGGCGGGCGAATGCACCGTCGATCTCCGAAGCGAGCGACTCATGGTCGTGCTCGATCTCGCGCGGCGTCGGAAGCGGCAGCGTTTCGCTCGCCGGGGGCGCGGCGTTCGTCACCGGCTCGGGCGGGCGCGGCTGCTGTCCGCCGCCTCGGCCTCGGCCGCCGCGGCGTTCGCCTCGGCGGTCGCGGAAGGTGGCCCGTTCGGCGGGAGTCCGCTCGCGCTCGGGGGCGCGCGTCGTTTGGTCGGGTAGAACCTCGCCCTTGTAAATCCATACCTTGCAGCCGATGCGGCCGAAGGTCGTGAAGGCCTCGACGTGCGCGTAGTCGATGTCGGCCCGCAGCGTGTGTAGTGGAACCTTACCGTCGTGGTTCTGTTCCGAACGCGCAATTTCCGAACCGCCCAACCGGCCCGAGACCATCACCTTGACGCCGCGGGCGCCCGCCTTCATGGTGCGCATGATGGCCTGCTTCATCGCGCGCCGGAAGGCGATGCGCTTTTCGAGCTGATCGACGATGTTCTGCGCGACCAGGCGCGCGTCGAGTTCGGGGTACTTGATCTCGATGACGTTGACCTGAACGTTCTTTTGCGTCAGGCGCTCGAGGCTGCGCCGGATGTCCTCGATGCCGACGCCGCGCTTTCCGATGATGATGCCGGGCTTGGCAGTGTGGACGATGATCCGCGCCTGATTGGCGCGCCGCTCGATTTCAACTCTCGAGATCGCAGCCGCCCGGGTCAGGCGCCCGAAATACTTGCGTATCGAGACGTCCTCGTGCAGCCACACCTTGTAGTTCTTTTTTTCGAACCAGCGGCTGTCCCACGTGCGTGTGATTCCCAGGCGCAGGCCGACCGGATGTATCTTCTGTCCCATGCTTACTCTCCGGCTCCAGCGGCAGCCGCAACGGGTTTACGGGAACGGCGCGCCGGTGCTTTCTTGGCCGGCGCCGCCACGGCGCGACGGCGCGTCTCCAGCGTGGACATGGCGATCGAGGCTCCCGGCTTGCGCCGGCGCTTGGCAACGGCCGATGCCGGCCCGACGGCGATCGTCACGTGCGACATGCGCTTTCTTTTGAACGCCGCCCGCCCTTGAGCGCGCGGATCGATTCGCTTGGTCATGCCTCCGCCCGGGCCGCCATCGACGACGATGCGCGTGACGTACAGGTCGTCGGTCGCCATGCTGTGGTTGTTCTCAGCGTTGGCGATGGCGCTCTTGAGCAGTTTTTCGATCGGCTCGGCGGCAAAGACGCCGGCGAATTTGAGCAGCAGGAGAGCCTCTCTCACGGTCTTGCCGCGGATCGCGTCGGCGACGCGGCGCAGCTTGCGCGGACCCATGCGCGCGAACTTGAGATGTGCCAGCGCCACGGTGCGCGCTTGGGTCTGTCCCTCGGCCATGCTATTTCACCGTCGCCTTGTCGCCGCCGTGGCCTTTGAAGGTGCGCGTCGAGGCGAATTCGCCCAGCTTGTGCCCGACCATGTTCTCGGTCACGAAGACCGGAACGTGCGCCCGGCCGTTATGCACCGAAATCGTGTGGCCCACCATCTGGGGCACGATCGTGCTACTGCGCGACCACGTCTTGATCACGCGCTTGTCGCGCGAAGCGTTCATCTTCTCTATTTTTGCGATCAGGTGGTCCGCGACGAACGGACCTTTCTTGAGCGAACGCCCCATCCTACTTCGCGCTCCGTTTGCGAACGATCATTTTGGCGGTCCGCTTGTTGCGGCGCGTCTTCTTGCCCATCGTCATTTGCCCCCACGGTGTCGTCGGCGGGCGACCCGAGGTCGAGCGCGCCTCGCCGCCGCCGTGCGGATGGTCGACCGGATTCATGGCGATGCCGCGCACGGAGGGACGCTTGCCCATGTGGCGCATGCGGCCCGCTTTGCCGATCTGCACGTTCTCGTGCTCGATATTACCGAGCTGGCCGATGGTGGCGCGGCACACCATCAGCACCTTGCGCACCTCGCCGGAGGGCATGCGTATCTGGGCGTAATCGCCCTCTTTGGCCATCAACTGCGCGGACGAACCGGCGCTGCGCACGAGCTTGCCACCCTCTCCGGGGCGCAGTTCGACGTTATGGAGGACCGTGCCGAGCGGAATGTTCTTGATGGCAAGCGCGTTGCCGATCTTGATATCGGCGCCCTCGCCCGATTCGAGCACGTCTCCGACCGCTAGACCGGCCGGCGCCAGAATATAGCGCTTCTCGCCGTCCTTATAATGCAGCAGCGCGATGCGGGCGGAACGGTTCGGGTCGTACTCGATCGTGGCGACCTTTGCCGGGATTCCGTCCTTCGTACGCTTGAAGTCGATGAGGCGGTACTGACGGCGCGTCCCGCCGCCCTTGTGGCGCACCGTGATGTGACCGTTGTTGTTGCGGCCCGAATGTTTCTTCTTGACTTCGGTCAGGGATTTCTCAGGCTTCTTCTTGGAGAGGTCTTTGAAATCGATGACGGTCACAAAGCGCCGCCCGGGCGACGTCGGCCGATATCGTTTAACGGGCATGCTGCATCCTATTGCTCAAAGTAGTTTACGCCGCCGAGCTCGATCTTCTGCCCGGGCGCAATCGTGACGACCGCCTTCTTCCAGTCAGGCTGTTTGCCCGACGTGCGCGTGCGGCGGCGCGAAAAGTTCTTGACCTTGCCCGAAACGTGGGTCGTGTTTATTTTGACGACCTTTACCTTGAAGATCGCCACGATCGCCTGGCGGATCTGCGTCTTGGTCGCCTGCCGGTGAACCTCGAAAGAGTATTGCTGGTGAAGCGTGCCCGCCATCGACTTCTCGGTGATGAGCGGTGCAATGATGACGTCGCGCGCTTCCATTCTAGCCATTCTCCGGGGTGGGTGCCGGCGCGAAGGCGACGGTGAGCTGCTCGAACGCGGCGCTCGTGAGCAGGAGACGGGCGTAGCCGAGAACGTCTTTGACGTCGAGTGCGCCCGTGTGCGTGACGCCGACGTTCTGCAGGTTGGCCCCGATTCGCTCGAGCATCGAACCCACCCCGATAAGCTCCCCCGGAGCGTACACGACGAGGGTGCGCGGCCCGTGCTTGGCGGCCCGGGCAGAGCCAAAGAGCAGCGCCGCCAAGTCGCGCGTCTTGGTCAGGTCGAAGCCGTCCGTCGCGAGCAGCGTAATGCAATCGCTCTGGAAGCGGTCGGCAAGCGCCGCCTGCATCGCGCCACGGCGTTCCTTTTTATTGAGCGACGTTTCGTAGCTGCGCGGCTTGGGGCCGAAAACCACGCCGCCATGGCGCCACTGCGGCGAGCGGGTCGACCCCTGACGGGCACGACCGGTGCCCTTTTGGCGCCACGGCTTGCGGCCGCCGCCCCGCACCTCGTCGCGGCGCAGCGTCGAGGCAGTGCCGGCGCGCCGGTTGGCAAGCTCGCGAAAGACCGCGCGGAACATCGCATTGCTCTCGCCCTTGACGTCGAATGCGGCGAAACCGGAGGGCACGGGCTCCGTGCCCACGGTTTCCCCGCGCGCGTCGATCACTTGAGCCACGCTACTTACCGCCTGGCGCCGCCGCAGCCGGTTTCGGCGGGCGGACGGCGGCCTTCACGAGCACGAGGCCGTTCTTGGCGCCCGGCACGGGCCCCCGGACGAGCAGCAGGTTGCGTTCGGTGTCGGCACGGACGACTTCCAGGTTTTGGTGGGTGGTTCGGTCGACGCCGAAATGGCCCGGGCGGTGGCTTCCCCGGACCGTACGACCGGCGTTCGTGTCGCCGTTCGAGGCAGGCTGGCGGTGAATCATCGAACCGTGGCTGCGTCCGCCGCCGTGAAAATTCCAGCGCTTGATGCCGCCGGCGAAGCCGTGACCCTTGGAAACGCCGACGACGTCAACGCGATCGCCGGCAGCAAAGACGTCGACGGTCACCGTCGCGCCGGGCTCGACGCCGTCGATCTCGCGCCGGAACTCGCGGATGAAGCGCTTGGGCTGCAGGTTCGCCTGCTTGAACCGCCCGGCCGCAGGCTTATTGAGGCCGTTCTTCTTGGCGTCGCCGAAAGCCAGCGCGACCGCCTCGTAGCCGTCGGAGTCGCGGGTCTTGCGCTGCAGGACCGTGCAAGGGCCAGCCTCGATCACGGTGACCGGGACGTAGCGCCCATCGGCGGTGTACACGCTTGTCATCCCGACCTTCCGGCCGACGATGTTCTTCATCTCAACTCCACGTAGCCTGGCGTTCACGTTCGTTCCTTCGCCGCGCACGCACAAAGAGGCGTCGCGGCGACGACCACAACCTGGCAAGAATACCAAGGGACGTAAAGCTTGTCAAACGCTATTTCGCCCGGGGCACCCGCAGGTAGGGGGGACGGGACCCAAAACGTTAGCTCGTGCGGAGCGAGCACTTGCCGGCCGCCGGTAGCTCGCCTCCTGCGCGCTTATAATCGAGGAGGTCTCGATGTTTGACGAGATCGTCCGGCTTGCGTCCTATCGCCGGGCCTTCATTTTGTTATCGCTCGGCGCCGGCGTTTTCATTGCCGCCGGTTGCAGCGGGGGGACCGGTTCGCCTGGTTCTCCGGCGGCCGGCGCCGCGGCTGCGACCCAGACTCGCCTGCAGTCGTTCGGCGCCTCGTCGCCGATGGTCCACGCTTCGACTGCGCCGCACTTGACGTCGACCGAGCTGCGACCGCACGGATGGCTCTCACCTGGGGGCCGCAGCGGTCAGCACTTGGTCTACGGTGCGGCCGGCGATGAGGTTGTCATCTTCCAAGACGGGAAAGCGCCGCTCCAGGTTGGAGCGATTTCGAGCGGCGTCAACGGCGCCTATGGGCTCTTCGTTGACGCACAAGGACGGCTGTTCGTCGTCAATCGCTCGAATGCCACCGTCAGCGAATATGAGCCGGGTACGACCACGCCGGAGACGACGTATAAGCAGCAGCTCAACAGCCCCTTATACGCTACCGAGGACGCGGCCGGAGATCTGTACGTGTCGAACTCGGGGAGTCCGACGATCGCCGTGTACATGAACGGCAGCACGTCCGCGACGACGCTGCCGAGCTTAGGGAGCGAGACCGATGGTATGAGTTTCGATGCGTCGGGGAGCCTTTACGCGGCGTATCGCAACGGAAACGCCGGCGGCATCGAGGTCTTTGCGGCAGGAGCGACGACTCCAACGGATCTCGGCATCAGTCTCAATCAGCCCCAGGGACTGGCCATAGACCCGGCAGGTAATCTGCTCGTCGTCGAGACCGGCGGCACCGACAGGGTGGACGTCTTTGCCCCGAACGAGGTCAGTGCATCCCAACGGATCAAGATCCCGCAAACGCCGACAGAGCTTGCGCTGAAACCGCGGGACGAGTCGTTCTTGATTTCCACCCTGGCGAATGAGATCTACAAAGTCAAACCGGCTGTGCCCAATCCGACCCCAAAGGTAATAATCTCTAGTGGTCTGTCGGGGCTTCAAGGCACCGCCGTGTATCCCGCGTTCCAAGACCCTGGGACGTATCTTCGGCATCGTCCTTGACGATCAGCATGGCGTCGCCGAAGGAGTAAAAGCGATAGCGCTCGGCGATGGCCGCCTGATACGCGGCCATCGTCGTGGCATAACCGGCGAAGCTGCTCGCTAAAACCAGTAGCGTCGAAGCCGGTCGCACCAACGCCAGCCGGCGCCGCGCGGCGGCGTCAAAGGGATTAAACCTTGTCAGACGCCAACGCGGCCGGCCCGCGCTGAGAGACCTTGCACGCGGCCGCAGGGCGGAGTTACCCGGCACGCAAAACGATGGTCGTAGTTCGAGCAACCGCTTTCACCGCAGTTGCGCGACCTGCCAAACGTGGAGGGCCTGTGATGTTCGAGAACGTCGTCCGACTCCGCGCCTATTGCCGAGCCTTCTTCATATTTCCGATCGGGGTCGGCGCCCTGCTTGCTGCTGGGTGCGGTGGAGAGGCCCCTTCGGCGGGGCCGGCCGGCATACCGGGCGTCGCTGCCGAGGCCCAGATGGAATCGCTCATCACCTCGCGGCCCACCGTCTCCGCATCGAGCGCACCGCAGGTGATGCTTGGGGCGCGGCTGCCAGGATGGCTCTCCCCGAGCGCGAGTGGGAAGCCCCTGATCTATGCGGCGACCCGCGATGCCGTGGCAATCTTCCAGGACGGCCCAAAACCGCCGGTCGAAGTCGGGTCAATTACCAGCGGCGTGAGCAGTCCCTATGGACTTTTAGTGGATGCGTCAGGACGGCTCTTCGTCGCCAATCGGACGAATAGCACGGTGACGGAATACGCTTCGGGAACGACGACACCGCAGACGACGTATCAGCAGGACCTCGACAGCCCGTTGTACGTCGCCGAAGATGCAGCGGGGGACGTCTACGTGTCGAATGCGTATGGTTCGTCGATAACCGTGTACGCGAGCGGCAGCACGACGGCGACGACGCTGCCGAGCCTCGGAAGTGAGACGGACGGTCTCGCTTTCGACGCATCGGGAACCCTCTATGCGGCGTATCGTAACGGGATCAGCGGCGGGATCGAGGTCTTCGCAACGGGAGCAACGAGCCCAACGGATCTCGGGATCAACCTCAACCAACCGCAAGGGCTGGTCGTTGATGCCGCCGGCAACATTGTCGCCGTTGAGACGGGCGGGACCAATACGGTCGACTTCTTTCCGCCTGGTTCGACAACTCCGTCGCAGCAGATCGGTATACCAGAAACCCCGACCCAGGTCGCGCTGACGGCCAAGGACACGGCTTTTTTCGTTTCCACGCTGGCGGGAAAAATCTACGAATTAGCTCTGTCGGTTGAGAATCCGCGGACAAAAATCCGACACCTGGCGTCGCTCCAAGGGACGGCACTCTATCCCGCGTTCCAAAGCCCTGGAACCTATCTCAAGCGTCGTCCTTGACGATCAGCATGGCGTCGCCGAAGGAGTAAAAGCGATAGCGCTCGGTGATGGCCGCCTGATACGCGGCCATCGTCGTGGCATAACCGGCGAAGCTGCTCACTAAAACCAGTAGTGTCGAAGCCGGCAAGTGAAAGTTCGTCAGCAGCGCGCCGGCGACCCGGAAAGGGTGGCCGGGCGTGATGAAGAGCGACGTCTCGGCCGGCCCGGCGCGCACGATGCCGTCGGCAGCAGCGGCCGACTCGAGCGCGCGCAGGGTGGTGGTTCCAGCGACAACGATGCGGCGTCCTGAGGCGAGTGCGGCGTTGATCTTCTCCGCGGTCGCCGGCGGAATGTCGTAACTTTCGGCGTGCATGCGGTGCTCGTCGATCCCATCCGTTTCGATCGGTCTGAAGGTGGCGAGCCCGACGTCGAGCACCAGGGCAGCGATCTCGATCCCGCGCGCACGAATCGCCGCGAGCACGGGCTCGGTAAAATGCAGCGATGCGGTCGGAGCCGCGACGCTGCCGGGAACGCGCGCGAAAACGGTCTGGTAGCGGGCCGAGCGCGAGTCGTCTCCCGGCCCGACGTACGGTGGGAGCGGCAGTTCGCCGTGACGGGCCAGCAGTGCTTCAAACGAGGAGCGGATGTCGAGCTCGAGCTCGCGCATGCCGGCAGCGTCGACGCCGACGATGTGGGCGACCGCATCGTCGCCGAAGCTAATGCGCGATCCGACGCGCACGCGGCGCGCCGGTCGAACCAGCGCGAGCCAGCGCCGCGCCGCTGCGTCAAAGCGCGGGCGGTCGGTTGGGCGCAACAATAGCACTTCCGTAGCGCCGCCGGTTTCGCGCACGCCGTGCAGACGCGCTCGAATGACGCGCGTCTCGTTGACGACCAGCACGTCGCCGGAAGCAAGCAGCGTGGGAAAAGCGTCAAACCGGCGATGCTCGACGCCCGTCGAAGGCGGCCGCAGCACCATCAATCGAGACGAGTCGCGCGGATCGACGGGCTCTTTCGCGATCAGTTCGGGCGGAAGCGCGTAACGATAAGCCGCGGTGCCGCGCGGTTCGCCTTCGCTCGCGATGCGCTAGCCGTCCACTCGTTTCGTCATCCGCGTCCGAAGCCGGTCGCGGGGAAGTAAAACTGAACGATATCGCGCGCGGCGGCGCCCTGCGCCCCCATCACTCGCGCGCCCCACTGACATAGGCCGACGCCGTGACCGCGGCCGTTGCCGCTCAACGCGAGAGACCCATCGGGCTGGAGCATCGCCGACTTCAGCAGCGTACTGCGTACCACGTTCGTTCCGAGTTTGGCTCGAAAATCGCGCGCCGTCGCGTCAAACTGCCCGTTTGCGCCGCTGAAGCCCACGATGCGCGGCCGGCCGCTGCCGTCGACGTCGCGTAACTCGACCGCGTTCAACGATCCGATGCCCGCGAACCCCGCGCCGAAAGCGCGCGACAGATCGTCCGGCGTGACGACGGCGTCCCAAGCGAAGTCAGGCGTTCCCACGCAGTGCGGATCGACGACGCCCGCCAAATACGGCACCGAGACCCGCCAGGTCGCGCCGGCGTCGGCCGTGTGGCCGCCGCAGCACGCGCTGTAGGCGACCTGCGCGGCGACGCCGGCATACGTCACGATCGTCCCGGCCGTCGCGTCGACCGCATCCCGTCCCTCGACCGTCTCACCTTCGATGCCGTCGTAATGCTGATCGGCGTCGCCCGCGACCACGTCGTAGGGATGCGCCGGTCGCAGCCTGCCAAGCGCGTAGGTGCGAGCGACGATCGCCTGCGCTTCTTGCGCGGCGCGCGGCCATGACGCCGAGACTTCACGGCTAAGCACGCCGTAAAGATAGGCGTCGAGCGGCAGCGCGTTGACCAGGCCGCCGCGGCCGTCTTCCAGCGGCTCGATCGAAAACGTTCCGCGAAAGGTACGGCCGTTCCACGCGAAATGCCAGCCATCCAGCGTGCGCGGACTATCGGGCGCACCACTTGCCAGCAGCACGCGCATGGTATGCAAAGCTTGGGAATCGCCGACGTCGAGACCACCCGTCGCCGCAGCGACGCGAGGTAACGCGACGAGACCGGCGCCGGTCGACGCCAGGAACGCACCGCGTTTCATTGGGGGGTCACGTTCGCGAGCCGCGCACCCTCTCCATGCCGTGTCGCGAGGGGCGCCTCAGAGCAAGCGCTGCTGCCCCGACGAGTCGGGCGGCACTTTGAGCCGAAGATGCTCGTAGGTCTGCGGCGTGACCTTGCGGCCGCTTGCCGTTCGCACCACGAAACCGGCCTTGAGCAGATAGGGCTCGACGACGTCCTCGAGGGTCTCGGCATCCTCGGTCAGCGTCGCCGCAATGGCATTGAGGCCGACGGGGCCGCCGCGGTATTGCTCGGCGATCGTCTGCAAGAACGCACGATCCAGCCGGTCCAATCCGAGCGCGTCGACGCCTTCGCGGCGCAACGCCTCGTCCGCGACCGCCTGCGTGATCGTTCCGCCGGCGCGCACTTCGGCAAAGTCCCGAACGCGGCGCAGCAGGCGGTTGGCGACACGCGGCGTCCCGCGGCTGCGGCAAGCAATCGTTGCGGCGCCCTCGAGATCGATCGCGATACCGAGGACGCCGGCGCTACGCGTGACGATGCGCGTCAGCTCTTCGGTGCTGTAGTAATCGAGGTGATAGGTCAATCCGAAGCGCTCGCGCAGCGGTGCCGACAGCATGCCGGCGCGCGTGGTTGCGCCGATCAGGGTGAAGTGCTGAACCGGCAGCTTGTAGGTCTTCGCGTACGCTCCGCTGTCGAGCACGACGTCGATGCGAAAATCTTCCATCGCAGGGTAGAGGTATTCTTCGACGACCCCACCGAGCCGGTGAATCTCGTCGATGAAGAGCACGTCTCCGAGCTGCAGGGAGGTGAGAATGCCGACCAGATCCTTCGGGCGCTCCAGGGTCGGCCCCGACGTCGGGCGCAAAGAGCGCCCCAGATCCTTAGCGATCAACGCAGCCAGCGTCGTTTTGCCGAGACCCGGCGGCCCGTAAAAGAGGATGTGCTCGAGCGGCTCGTCGCGGCGTTTGGCGGCGTCGATGGCGATCTTCAGGTTGTCGACCAGTTGCGTTTGCCCGACGTATTCGTCGAACGAGCGCGGCCGCAAGGTCGCTCCGACCAGCACCTCTTCCATCGAGTCATCATCCGGCTCGACAATGCGCGACGGGGCCGCATCCTCGGGTCCGAGCACGCGCCGCCGCTTCCCGCCCGCCTCGCTCATCGGTTCCTCAGGAGGCTGCAGCTTTGCGGTTCTTCACGCGGTAGATCTCGGCCAAGAGCGTTTCGGCGTCCTTGACCGCGGGCACGGCGCGCAACGTTTCCTCGATCATCGCTTCGGCCTCGCCGCGGCGGTATTCCAATTGCAGCAGCACCGCGAGCGCCTCCTCCGCAAAATCCGGAATCGGTTCGCGGGTACGCGGCTCGGCATCGCGAATCAGCAAGAACTTCGTCACCTTGCCTTGCAGTTTTGCGACGATGTCGCGGGCTTTCTGCTGGCCGATGCCGGGCAATCGTATCAAGAACGCGTAGTCGCCCACCTCGATCGCCTGCGCTATGCGCGCCATCGGTTGCGAGAAGGCCCGTGCGGCGGTCTTCGGACCGATGCTCGCGACCGAGATCAATGCTTCAAAGAAATCGCGCTCGATCGTGTTGCTGAAACCAAAAAAGGTGAAGCGGCCGCTATTGCCTTCGAGGTTGAAGCTGGGAAAGATCTCCAGCGTTACGCGCTCGCCGGATTCACGCGGCAGCTTCTCGCTCACGCACGGCGGCAAGACGACGTCGTAGGCCAGCCCATCGACGTCGAGCAGCACGCTCGCGTCGCCGCGCGCGGCGATCGTGCCGGTGATGCGTGAAAACACGGTCAGAGTATAGCACGGCGCGCCGTGCGGCGCGGCCGTGGCAGACCGAGCGCGCCGAAGCGAGCGTCGGTGCGCTCGATGTTTCCCAGCGCCAGCGCTAGCGCCAGCGCATCCGAAACGTCGTTAGGTCGCGGCCGGCTCAGCAAATGCAGCTGCTCGACGATCATACGGTTCACTTGATCCTTGCTCGCCGCCCCCGATCCCACGATCGCGCGCTTGACGAGCGAATGCGCGAGATGCCGGACGGGCACGCCGCACGTATCGGCGGCAAGGCATAAGACGCCTCGCGCATGGCCCATCAGAACGGCCGTCGTCGGGCTGCGATATGCGGTCCAAAGCTCTTCGATGACCATGAAGTCGGGGCGCGTCGCGTCGAGCACCGCTCGTAGCTCGAGATGCAGTTGTCCCAGACGCCGCTCGAGCGGCGCCGATGCGTCCGGCGTGATCACTCCCGCTTCGACCAAACGTGCTCCCGCAACGCCGCAATCGATCGCACCGTAGCCGGTCACACGCAGTCCCGGATCGACCCCGAGGATGCGCATCACGGACCGGGCGAGGGGGGCACAGCCGAGGGTGAAGCGCTCGGCGCGACGCTTCCAATTTGCAAATCGACGTTCGAGCCGGGGCTGAGCGTCTCGCCCTCGGCCGGATCGCTGCCGACCACCACGCCCGGCGCGCCGCCGGGAACGTACGTCACCGAGCCGACGCGGTAGCCGGCATTGAGCAGGGCGCTGCGCGCATCCTCTAAACTCTTGCCGCGCAGGCTCGGGACGACTCCCGATTCGGAGACCTGCAACGTCACCGTCGAACCCTTCGGCGCACGCGCGTTTGCTCCAGGGCTTTCGTTCATGACCGTACCGTTCGGACCACTAGCATCCTCGACGTAGTTGACGTGGACGCTGAACCCCGCTTGTTCGAGCGCAGTCGTCGCATCGGCCAGGCTGCGGCCGCCGACGTCTGGAATTGCAAGCCGTTGCGGCCCATCGCTGACGACGACCGTTATCGACGAACCGGGGTCGACGGGCGCGCCGGGTTGCGGATCTTGCGTCGTCACGACGTTGGCGGGGATCGAGTCGTTGTTGACGCGTTGCCCGATCACGAGCGTCAGCTTACGAGCCGCTGCCGCCTTTCGCGCGTCGTCGAGTGAGAGCGAAACGATCTCGGGGACGTTTACCGGCTCGAGACCTTTCGAAACGACGAGCGCGACCACCGAATGAATGGGCAAGCGCGCGCCGGGCAGCGGCACTTGGGAAAGGACTTGATCCTTGGGGGCTTGATCGTACTTTCCGGTTACCTTGACTTTCAGCTTGGCGCGCTGTAAGAGCCGAACCGCGTCGTCGCGATCGAACTGGCGAAGGTCGGTCAGATCGACGACCGGCAGCCCCGAACTCACGATCAGCTGGACGACCGCGTGGCTCGGCACTCGGCCGTTCGGTGGCGGGTCTTGCCGGATGACGCGTCCAGCCGGGACCGTTTCGCTAGCGGCGGTGGTTACGCTGTAGCCGAGTCCGGCTGCAGTCAGCGCTTTCTCGGCGTCGTCAGCGGTGCGGCCCGCGAGGTTTGCCACCGCGACCGTCGGGGCCGCACCGAACAGACCGCCGGCTCGACTCGAGAACCAGTAACCGCCGGCAATTGCGGCGAGCAGAATGACCCCAAGCATGGCGAACAGCCCGACCCGCGACGCACTGCGCCGGACACCATCCCGCGCCGGCTCGCCCGCCCCCTGACCCGTCTGATTCGCCCCGGGCGCGCGGTCCGGAAAGCGCGACGGTCGCGCCTTGGGTTGCGGTATGGTCTGTGCGGTTCGCCTGCGCCCCGTGGTCGAAGCCCCGGGCACGTCGAAGGGTGTCGCGGACAACGGGCTGTCGCGCGCCTCGCGCAATGCCGTCGCGACTTCGAGCGCGGTCGCAAAGCGATCGGCGGGCTCTTTTTGCATCAGGCGTTGAACGATCGCCGCGAGCGCCGGGCTGACGCTGCCCGGTGCATTCGCTTCGACCCGCGGAATCGGGCTCGAGACGTGTTTGAGCGCAACCGTCACGGGCGACTCGCCGCTGTACGGCAGTTTGCCCGTCAACATCTGGTACAGCACGACGCCTAAGCTGTAGAGATCGCTCGTTTCTCGTAAGTCGAAACCCTGCGCCTGCTCGGGCGAGATGTAGTAGACGCTGCCCAGCACCATTCCGGGTGAGGTCATGGTGACCGTTTGAGTCGTGACCGCTCGCGCGATGCCGAAATCGGAAAGCTTGACGACGTCGTCCTTGGTCACGAGGATGTTCGCCGGTTTGATGTCGCGGTGCAGGAGCCCCTGACGGTGCGCGTACGAAAGCCCGTTGCAAACCTGAGCGGCGAAGTCGATCGCGACGGCCTCGGGAAGCGGTCCCGCCTCGATCATCTCCGCGAGCGTCGCTCCGTCGACGAGCTCCATTACGATGAAATAGGTTTCGTCCTCGCGTCCCACGTCGTAAATGCTGACCACGTTTGGGTGCGATAGCTTGGCCGCGTGCTGTGCCTCGACGTAGAAGCGCTTGACGAACTCCTCGTCGGCCGCAAACTGCGGGCGCAACACCTTGATCGCCACACGGCGGCGAAGGACGGTATCGAAGCCCTCGAAGACGGTTGCCATTCCGCCCAGACCAATGCGGCGTTCGAGCCGGTAGCGGTCGCGCAGATTACGCTCGACCATTATGCGTTACGTGGGACCTAGGCCCGCGGCGAGAACTCGCCGAGCGATCGGTGCGGCGTAGGTCGCGCCGTAGCCGACGTTCTCAACCACGACCGCTACGGCGACGCGCGGCGCGTCGGCGGGAGCGAACGCAACAAACCATGCATGCGATCTTCCCGCCGGGTTGGTCGCGGTCCCGGTCTTGCCTGCTACCGTCACGCCGGGCAGGGCCGCCGGAGTCCCCGTCCCGCTTTCGACGCAAGCAACCATGAGATCGCGCACTTCTGACGCCGTTTCGGACGCGATCGGCGTGGCTAGCGATCCAGCTGACGCGTCAGGCGTCTGACGGCCGTCGTTCCAGCGCACGGCGCGCACCAAGTAGGGACGGGGCTCGTTTCCGCCTGAGGCGATCGTCGCCCCGATCAGCGCCATGCGAAGCGGCGTCACCAAGAGATCGGCTTGGCCGAAGCCGAGCTGAGCGAGAATCGACGGCGTCACGCTTTCACGGGTCGGCAAGTGATCGACCGCTGCCGGCAGCGTAAACTCGAGCGGCCTCCCGAAGCCCCAACGGCCGGCGTACTCAAACCAGCGGTGCGCTCCGAGCTTGAGCGCGATCTGAGCAAAATCGACATTGCTCGAGAGGGCGAACGCGCCTGCCAAGTCTTGCTCGCCCGTCGCCTCGCTTTCGTCGTCGTGCACGACGAACGAACCGATTTGATACCCGCCCGTATCCTCGAAGGTCGAGTCAGGGGTAACGGCGCCGGCGTCCAACGCCGCGGCGGCGGTAAAGATTTTGAACGTCGAACCGGGCGGATACAGACCGTCGAGCGCACGGTCGAGCAGTGGACTTCGCGGATCGCGAGCGAGCGTGGAAAAGGATCGATCGATCGTCGCCGGATCGAAACTCGGCACGCTCGCGATCGCCAGCACTTCGCCCGTGCGCGGATCGAGCGCTATTCCGGCCGCCCGCGGGAACGCGCTCAAGCCCTGGTACAGGGCGGATTGGACGCGTGGATCGATCGTCGTCACGACTGTCGCGCCGCGTTGGTCCGCATCCGTTTCGCCGCGCCCGAACAAACTGCGAAACTGGCGGACCGGATCGTTGGCTACGAGTCGCGGCGACAAATCAGCATCGAATGCCGCTTCCAAACCCGACGTACCGTACGTCGCCGATGCGTACCCAACCGCATGCGCAAGCGATGCTCCTAAGGGATAGCTGCGCCCCTTCGGCGTCGAGACGGCCAAAAGGGTGCCGTCGCGGGCGACGATTGCGCCGCGAAAGCGAGCTAAGAGCGCCAGGCGCGGGTTGTGCCGGTCGGCGGCAATGGCAGGTCCCGCGACGACCTGCAGCCACACCTGTCGAGCGCCGAGCAGGAGGTACGCAATGGCGAACAACGTCGCAAAACGGGCGATCGCCGCGTTGAGCGTCAAACGCTTAGGTCGTGGCCGCGGCGCGCTCGCGAAGCAACGTTAGCCCGTCCTGCGTTCGAACCGCCAAATAAGCGGCTTGGGAATCCTCGCCGATCGCGAGATTGACGATCCGGCGCATCCGATCTTCGGGCAGGCCGCCCTCGATAAGAACGACCTCGACGCCCGCCTCGTCGAGCGCTGCAGGCGAGACGTAAGCGGCGGCCGGCAACGTCTCGAAAAGCCGCTCCTCGTAGGGTTGGCTGCGCCAGGGCCCGCGCTTCCCGAAGACGGTGGCGTGGTAGTCCCACGCGCACAATTGACGATCGTTCCAAACGAAATGGTCGCGAACGCACATGCGCCGGCATACCGCGCACTGCGTCAGCGGGAGGGCGGGACCGTCGATTCCGTCGAGAACGTCGTCCGGAATGTCCTCCGGATTGAGCAGCATCGATTCCGAAAGGCTCTCCGGAACTTCAGCGTGCCATGCGGTGCGAAGAAGCACTTCGAGGTCGCGCAACGAGGTAACGAACGCATGGTCGTCCTCGGCCGGAAACGTCTGGTCGACCCAGCCGCCGATGTTGTCGGCCGGGACGCTGACGCGCTGCCAGCCCTCACCGACGGTGACCCCGACCGGGGTCCAAGCGATGGGCACGAGCCACGTCGTGACTTGGCCGTTCTCCGCCCGCAGGGACGACACGAACGCAAGCGTGCTCGCGTTGCCCCCCAAGACGTATACACGTGCCGAACGGGGAACCACTGCCCGGTGAACTCGCTCCATGCCGAACATGCCCCTTTCCGCTCGACCCGGCCGATACGATGGCGGGGCGACCGTTCCCGCTCCGTCCCGGTCTTTGACAAACTGCGCGGAATCCCACCGTTACGGGGACATCTCGTCATCTTCGCGGCGGCGCTTCTCCTTGCGTTCGGAACCGAGGCCCCGAGCGCCGCCGCGGGCCGCTCGGCGCTCGCGCAGCTCACGCTGCCTGCCGCGCCCTCGAGCTCGGCGAGCGTCGTACAGGAAGGCATCTACGTTAGCGCCCCGATCTCGATCGACGGAACCGAGGTGTTCCGGATTGCGGCCCCCGCCAATCCTCCGTCGAACGGCCTCCCGATCGCCCTCCGCGCGACCTACATACAGGGAGCGCTAGACCAGGTTCTGGCGTCCACCGGTTCGGGCAAGCAGCTTTCTACCGTTTACGATCCGAAGAGCATGCGCATCGAACTGAAGCGGGAGGGCGACATCGCTCTGCTCGAGGCGGTCGATGCTAAGCACCGCACGCCGCTGCCGATCGTCACCGTAACGTCGGTCGATGCGCGCTACTACGAACAAAGCGTCGACTCGCTCGCGGCACAGTGGCAGGTAACCCTTCAGAGCGCGCTCGTACGCGCATTGGAAATCCGGCAACCGACCGTCGAACGACGAACGCTCGAAAGCGTCCTGCGCATCGGGCTGGCCCTGATCTTACTCTCGCTCGCCGCCTGGGCAGCAATCGTGGTGCTCGCGCGCCGGATCAAAGCCCTCGCTGAAGAGGCGGCCAAGAACTCGAATCAGGCAGCTTCAGAACAGGCCGAGGTGTCATCCGCGGACGATCCGCAGCGGCACCGCCGCCGAACCTTAGCGCTTGCGATCAAAGCGGAGCGACCGGCTCAACGACTCGCGCTCTACCGGGCTCTCGTGGATTCGATCGTGTGGAGCCTCCTTCTGTTTTGGCTGATTGGCCTGATTTGGGGTCTCTCGCAGTTTCCGCAAACGGCTTCACTAGCAGCTCAGTTGCGGCTCGGGGCCGTCGGCGTCGCGAGCGTGGTCGTCGTCACGGGACTGCTCAACCGGCTCCTCGACGTGCTCATCAATCGTGCCGCCGGCGCCTGGCGCATGCGAGCCTTTGGGCCATCGGAGGATCGGGCCCGCCAGCTCTTACGGATCGCTACGGTAGCGCGGGCCGTCGCCGGCTTCAAGACCTCGGTGCTCCTTTTTCTGGCGGTGCTTGCCGTCATGAGTCAGGTCGGGGTTCCGATCGGCTCGGTCGTGACCATCGGGGGGCTGGCCGCCATCGCGCTGTCGTTCGCGGCCCAAAACTTCGTGCGCGACTTTCTCAACGGGTTCCTCGTCCTGCTCGAAGACCAATATGTCGTAGGCGACTACGTCACGATCAACAACTTCAGCGGAATCGTTGAAAACTTGACCTTGCGAATGGTACAAATCCGAGACCTGGCGGGCGACCTCATCACGATTGCGCATGGTTCCGCGACGAGCGTCATCAACCAGTCGCGTAACTGGTCGCGCGTCGACTACCGCGTTTCGGTTGACCCGGCAGCCGATACCGAAACGGCTGTCCGCTTGGTGCGCGAGGCGATCGAGGACCTAGCCAAAGACGAGGCCTGGCACGGGGCCTTTGTGGAGCCGGTCGAGTGGATCGGCATCGATCAGCTAAACAAGGACGCGATCGTCATCCGCGCATCGGTAAAAACGGCGCCTTTGCGGCAATTCGAATTGCGCCGTCAGATCAACGCACGAGTACGCACGGCTTTTGCCAAAGCCGGAATCGCCTTTGGCGCTCCCCTCGAGGCTGCCTAAAGGCCGCACGATCGCAGCTACTGGCCGCTTGGTCCTTCGACCGCCTAGCACATTTTCGTGAGATTCCGCCCGTTCGTCGCTGGGTAAACCTCCCGTTATGGAGTCGGGACTCGCCGCGGGAGGCCGCGCGACGCCCTTGCGCCGCGTTGCTGATTTGGTCACGGAGGTTCCGCGTGCACCTTCGGCTTAACGCGCTCAGCCTGGACCCGCGAGGCGTACGCAAAGAAATCGCCGGCTACCTAGCACGCGAAGCGAGCGCCGACTCCGACATCGCGGCAGCGGAGCTGATCGTCGGCGAGTTGTTATCGAACGCACTGCGCTACGCGCCCGGACCGCTCGAGCTGAAGGTGAATTGGCGCGACGGGTTCGCGCGGCTTGTCGTTGAGGACAGCGGGCCCGGCTTCGAGTACCCTTCAAGAGTGAAGGGCGATCCGCGCGCGGAAAGTGGTCGCGGGCTGCGTCTGATCGAATCGCTAGCGCATCACGTGCGCGTCTTGCACGAACCGGGGGTTGGAACCACGGTCGAGGTCGTTTTGCCGGTTCGCCGGAGAGCATAGCCGAGCAGCGAGGGACCGACGGGACCCTCGTTTGCGTAACGCACACGCCGGGTATAGGATGGCGTCGTATGGATCGCCGGCAGACTGCAGCCCTCGTTGCCGCGAGCGCCGCGCTGTCGTGCGGGCTTGCGCTAGCGGTCGCCCGCATGCGAAAGCGCACCGCGCCCGCGCACGATGAGCGCGTCGTTCCCTCCTTGCCGGGCGGCGCCGCGTTGGATGAATCGGTGGATTCGTCCGTGGATTCGATTGCGGACGCTCTGCCCCACATCGTTTGGCGTAGCTCCGCGGATGGAAGCCGCCGCTACAGTAACGCACGCTGGTCTGAGGCGACGGGGCTGCCGGTCGAGGCTTCCAAGGGCCGGGGCTGGCTCGAATCGATCGCTCCCGCCGACATCGAGCGGACGCGCCGGGCCTGGAAGCATGCGCTCGGGGCGCGCGTGCCGCTCCAGGTCGACCACCGCGTGCGCAACGAAACGACGGGGACCTATCGCTGGTTTTCGATGCGTGCCGTGCCCGTCTTCGATGCTGATGGCCGGCTCGATGGTTGGATCGGTTCGGACACCGACGTGGACGAGCGAAGCCGGCGCGAGGGACGCCTCCAGGTCCTGGTCGATGCCGGCACTCGCCTGCTGAGCGCGCTTGACGTCCACGAAGCCTTTGACGCGTTGTTGCGGGTAATCGTAACGTCGTGCGCGGACGCCGCATTTATCGCGCGCGTCGACCCCGCTGGGACAGCGACCGTGACCGATGCGTTGCAGCGCTCCAGCAAGGGCCCGAGGCGCGACCAGGCCTTCATTGGAATGAGCCTGTCCCGTCAAACGCCGGCGATGACGAGCGTGCGGGAAGGGAAGCCGCTCCTCTGGGAGCGCTTGGATCGTGCAGAGTGGTTCGGCGAACTCGACGCCGGTCGCGCGCGCGAGCTCGAAGCTTCCGGCTTGCATTCGGCGGTGACCGTGCCGATTCGAGCCGGGCACCGCGTCGTCGCGCTGCTCGCAACGTTCGCGTCACCTGGGTCCAGCCCGTATCACGGGGAGGAACTGCAGGTCTTCTGTGAACTCGCGCTCCTGCTCACCAATGCCGTTCAGAGTGCGGAGAGCTATCAGCAGCAGCGCCAGATTGCCACGTCCTTTCAGCGCGCCGCCCTTCCTTCAGTGTTGCCCTCGCACGAACTGCTGGCGTTCGATGCCGTCTACGAAGCCGGCCGTTCGGAGGCGCTCGTCGGGGGCGATTGGTACGATGCCGTCGAGCTGTTGGACGGACGCTTTCTGATCTCGATCGGCGACGTATGCGGGAACGGTCCGATAGCGGCCGTGACCATGGCGCTCGTGCGGCACTCGGTTCGGGCCGCGGCGCAGGTCGACGCAGAGCCCGTTTCGATCCTCGATGCGGCGGATCGAGCCCTGCGCGCAGAGGGTGCCGACCGCATCGTAACGGCCTTCGTCGGCGTCCTCGACCCGTTTTCCGACGAGCTCACCTACGCGAGCGCCGGTCATCCGCCCGCCCTCCACCGCAAGCCCGACGGGACGCTCGTCGAACTGGCGTCGCGCGGTTTACCCCTTGGCTTGCGCGTCAGGCAGACTGGCGACTCGGCGCGGGTCGCGAAGCTCGAGCCGGGTTCGCTTGTTGCCTTCTACACGGACGGCTTGACGGAGGCGACGCGAGACTTACTCGAAGGCGAACGTCTGCTGCGCGACGCCCTTGAAAAGGACGGTTGGGACGAAACCGTATCGCCGGCGCGGCTGCTTCGAGCGCGGGTACTGACGGGTTTGCCGCGCGACGACGTTGCGATCCTAACGTTGCGCCGGCTGCGCGTCCCGCTGCCGGCCAGCGAGGCCGAGTCGCCGTTTCCGTCGAGTTCCTGGTCGTTCCAGGCCGGGAACCACGCGGCTGCGGTCAACGCGCGGCACGGGTTTACGGCGGCGCTGCGCGACGCCGGAATGACCCCGGAGCGGCTAGAGACGGCCGAAACGATCTTCGGCGAGCTCGTCGGAAACGCAGTGCGGCACACGAACGGCGTCATCGAGGTGCAGTTGAGTTGGGCGGGTGGACGCCCCGTCTTGCACGTGCTCGACGAAGGTGCCGGTTACCTCAAGAATCCAGCACCTCCGCGCGATCAGCTGAGCGAAAGCGGGCGCGGGCTCTTCATCGTCACGGCCTTGTCGGAGGATTTTACGGTCAGCCCACGACCGGACGGCGGCAGTCACTCGCGTGCGGTCCTCTCTGCCCCGTGGCGTCGAAGCCGGTCCGTGCGGAACGGACATTCGACGCCGACGCGCTCCGCCTAAGAGGAAGGGGATGCACCGAGAATTAAGCGCTGCGCGCGTGCTCGGGCGTCCATTGCCGGCGGATCTCCTCGCGCTCGACGTCGAGCAAAGCATCGACGACGCCGCTCCGCGGCAGGCGACACGTACAGCGCAGTGTTGCGGCGCGTTTCTGACAGCCTGCGTCATCGTGGTCTTCGACGCAGTGGCCGCAAACGCAGGCGATGAGACGTAAGAGAGACACGGTGTTCAGCCTCCACGTAGGGTCGCAGCAACTGACACTCTTCTTCCCACGCCTCCGCGGGCGAAACCCCTCGATTTCGACATGAGGACGCACGAATGGATTTCTTCGGGCTTGGCCGAGCGATGGCCGCACTCGGCGGACGCGACCTCACCGACGAGTTCAACGAAGTTGCCGGGCAGATCGAGCGTTCGCTTTTCGACCTCCGCCTTCCGCAGCGAGACGACATCGACATCGGCGCGCGGGCCGCGCCCGCGCGCATCGCCGGCGGGGACTATATCGACGTGGTCGAGCGAACGGGCCGCGCGCCGTTCTTCGGTATCGGTGAGTCCTCGGGTAAGTCGCTGCCGGCGGCGCTCAAAGCTTTAACCCTCAAGTACTTGCTTCGCGGGCTGGTCGCCGCCATCGAGGACGACCTCGCACGCATCGTCACCCTGGCAAATGGGGTCATCTGCGACCTCGTCGGCCCCGACGAGTTTATTTCGGTGCTCGCCTGCACGTTCGAAAAAAACGCTCGCGTCTTAGTGATGGCCAATGCCGGACACGATCCGCCGCTGGTCTATCGCGCAGCGACCGGGACGGTCGAACAGCTTGCTCCCGGCGGCCTCGTCCTTGGCGTCGATGTCCTCAGCCGCTACGCCGAACAGCGCACCGCGATCGAGCCCGGCGACCGCGTCATCCTGTATACCGACGGGTTCACTGAAGCGCGCAATGCGTCCGGCGAGCAGTTCACCGAGCAACAGTTGATTGAGGGAATACTCGATGCCCCCGGTCTCCCGCCCCAGGCTCTGGCCGACGCGCTATACGGGCGCATCGAAGCATATACGGCTGGAACGTTCCGCGACGACGCCTCCATTCTTGTGATAGGCGTGCGCTAGCAAACCTTGCCGAAAAGCGGAACGGCCCGCATAAGCGGGCCGTTCCGGCTGGGTCCTATGGCTTCTTGCGCATGTCTTGCTTAAGATGGTCGACACCGGCAGCGACCCGATTGCCGGCCTCGTCGATCGCCGATTTTGCCTTCTCGCCGGGTGTCATTACGTCGCCGGCCGTCTCACGGCGGAGCTTCTCACCCTCGGCGGCTGCGCGGTGCTTCGCTTCGTCGACCGCGTCGGCGGTATTGTCCACGCCGCGCTTTACGTCGTCTCTCAAACCCATTTCGTTCCTCCTTGGTTCAGTGCCGATGGGTTGTTTACCCGGTGTGCCACTCCCCAAACCAAGGCTCGCGGGACAAGGGGATACTTGGCCGCCCTTTTTGGATATAAGGGGGTGTAACCAGCACCGGGAGGCGACCGTGGACGAGCTCTTGACGCAGTATGACGTTTCTGATGGCTTTCGCATCGTGACCGTCAACGGCGAAATCGATATCGCCAACGCCGGCGCGTTGGAAGAACAACTGCTGCAAGCGACCGAGGGGGCGCGCAAGCTGATCGTATCGCTTGCCTCCTGCACCTACATGGACAGCAGCGGCTTGCGCGTTCTCATCCGGATGTCGAACGAGCTCGCTGAAAACTTCGGCGTCGTGGTCCGCCGAGGGAGCCAGATCCGACGGATCTTCGAGATCGCTGGGCTAGATCTGCAGATGAACGTCTTCGACGCGGTCCGAGACGCCGTCGCGCGCGACCGAGCGGCGACCACCTAGCCCGTTTCCGCGAGGCCTCGCGCGGCCGCAACCGCGTGACGGAAGCTTTCTTTGATGGGCAAACGCCGTTCGCTCGACTGCAGCGTCTCGAGCGCGGCGGAACCGGGCGCGACGACGACGTGGAACCGATCGTCGAGGGCGCTCCACGCGTTCTCGACGGCGCTTAAACCGGCGGGGTGAAGCGCCGTGCATTCTAAGAAGGACACCAAGAGCGGTCCCTCCGCACGGTGGGTCGCATCCGCCAGAGCCGCCGCAAAGTCTTCAACATGCGAACGTTCGACGGTCCCGACGACGTGCACGATGAGCACGTCGCCCAATCGCTCGGTTACAACCATTCGTCGCCCGCGCCTCGCCTTCTCGACGCTCGCAGATCCTCCCCAGCGAGCGCACTTGGTTGGGTACCCGCGCGCCGAACGCCCCAAACGGCGCTAGGGGCCGGTCGGCGGCCGAGTGCCGGGCTGCGAGAGGTTAAGGGCGCTGTTGACCAGGCCCACGTGCGAGAAAGCCTGGGGGAAGTTTCCTACGAGGCGACGAGCGACCGGCTCGTACTCTTCGGCTAGTAAGCCGACGTCGTTGGCGGTGGCTAGAATGCGTTCGAAGAGTTTGCGCGCGTCGTCGAGCCGCCCGGTCAGCACGTAGTTGTCGACGAGCCAGAAGTTACACGCCAAGAAAGCGCCTTCGCCCGCCGGCAGCCCGTCCACGGCGTAGTGCGTATCCTGCTTGTAGCGAAAGACAAAGCCGCGGTCCATCAGTTCTCGCTCGATCGCCGCGATGGTCCCGACGACCCGCGGATCGCTGGGCGGCAGAAACCCGACAAGCGGTATGCGCAAGCAGCTCGCGTCGAGTTCGGCCGAGCCGAAATACTGCGTGAACGCGTTGCGCTTCGCATCGAAACCGAAGGTCAAGATGCGCTCGCGGACCTCGTCGCGCAGGGCGCGCCAACGGTCGAGAGGTCCTTCGAACCCGAAACGCTCCACACTCTTCACCGCTCGATCGAGCGCTACCCAAGCCATCACTTTTGAATAGACGAAGTGCTGCGATCCGCCGCGTACTTCCCAAAGGCCACGGTCCGGCTCGAGCCACCGCTCCTCGACCGCCTCGACCACGGCACTGGACATCATCCACTCGCTGCGCGGCGGCGGAATGCCCATCACGTGCGACTGGAACAGGGCGTCGATCACTTCGCCATGGACGTCGAGCTGAAACTGGTTGGCCGCCGCGTTCCCGACCCGGACCGGCGTCGCCCCTTCGTAACCCGCAAGCCATGGCAGCTCAAACTCAGGGATGCGCCGTTCGCCGGCGATCCCGTAAACGATCTGAAGGTTCTTCGGGGCGCCCGCAACGGCGCGCAGCAACCACCTCTGCCAGGCCTTTGCCTCGTCGACAAAGCCTCCGCTCAACAAAGCGAACAGGGCGAAGGTTGCGTCCCGCAGCCAGCAGTAACGGTAGTCCCAATTGCGTACGCCGCCGAGTTGCTCGGGAAGCGATGTCGTCGGTGCCGCGATGATGCCTCCGGTCGGTGCGAAGGTCAACGCCTTCAGCGTAAGCATCGAGCGAACGACCAGGTCTCGCCACTCTCCACGGTAGGTGCACCGCCCCGACCAGACGCGCCACCAGGCGTCCGTTTCTTCAACCTCCTTTGGGAGATCGACCGGCTCCGGCCGGGGCTCGTGCGAAGGATGGTACACCAGTTCGAAGATCGCGCGCTCGCCTTGACCCAATCGAAAGTTTGCGACCGTGGTAAAGTCCTTGCCCTGGGCCGGCACGGTGGAGCGAAAGACAAACGAGTCGGGGCCGGCAACGAAAACGGTGTCGCCGGCGACCTTGCGCACCCACGGTATGTCGTTGCCGTAGTCGAAGCGCACGACGAGCTGCATGCTCATCTCGACGGTTCCCGCCAGTCCTTCGACGATCCGCACGATGCGCGGGTGATCGCGACCGACCGACATGCAGTCGGTGACACGCACGCGACCGTCTTCGACCGAAAACGTCGTTTCCAGGACGAGCGAATCCGCGCGATACGTGCGCGAGACCCGCACCTCGTCGTCGACTGGCGCGATGCGCCAATAGCCATTGTGCTCGTCACCGAGGAGCCGCGCGAAACATGCCGGCGAATCGAACCGCGGAAGGCACAGCCAATCGATCGAGCCGTTCCTGCCGACCAGCGCTGCGGTGCGCATGTCCCCGATCAGCGCATAGTCCTCGACGCGGCTGCCTCGGGTTGGCCTCAACGTGCGACCCCGTAGTACTGTGAAGCTTGCGCCGCCGCCCGGTACTCTTGTAGTGAGCGCGGAGGACCCGCGCTCGACTCGAGCGCCTCGACGAGCGCGCCCGCCGTGTCGAGGCTCGTCAAGCAGGCCACGCTCGCCTCAACCGCGGCGCGGCGGATGCGGTAGCCGTCGGAGAGCTGACGCGGGCCGACTGCATCGTTGATGACGAGATCCACCGAACGCGACGCGATGGCGTCGAGCACGTGCGGCGAACCATCGGAGATCTTGTTGATGCGCTCGGAATCGATGCCGTTTTCAACGAGCAGTTCGTGAGTGCCGTCGGTTGCGACGAGCGCGAAGCCACAGGCCGCATAGCGGCGCAGGACGGCGATCGCGTCCGCCTTCTCCTGGTCGGAGATCGACACGAGAATGCGGCCGCGCTTTCCCGGAACGGATGTATCGGGGACGCGCACGCCGGCGGCGATAAACCCCTTGCGCAACGCTCCGGCGAAGGTCTGGTCAACGCCGAGGACTTCGCCCGTCGATTTCATCTCGGGGCCGAGTATCGTCTCGACGCCGTGCATCTTGGCGAACGAAAACACCGGTATCTTCACGACGACGAACGGGGTCGCCGGGGTTAGCCCGGTTCCGTAGGGCATGTCGCGCAGCTTCTCCCCGAGCGCGACGCGCGTCGCGGCAGCGACAAGGTTAACGCCCGTCACCTTCGAGATGATGGGTACCGTGCGGCTGGCGCGAGGGTTCGCTTCGATGATGTACAGCTCGCCTTCGTGCAGAACGAACTGAATGTTGATCGACCCGCGCGTTTGCAGTTCGTGCGCGATCGAGCGCGTGATCTCGACGATACGAGCCTGCATCAGAGCGTCGATGATTTGAGGCGGATAGACGGAAATCGAGTCCCCCGAATGGATGCCGGCCCGTTCGACGTGCTCGAAGATGCCCGGTACGAGGACGTCCTGACCGTCGTAGACCGCATCGACCTCGAGCTCCAGCCCGCGCAGGTATTTGTCCACCAAAAGCGGTGCGCCCGGCGTAATCGGCGGCGCAGTCTCGACGTACGATGCAAGTTGTCCCTCGTTGTACACGATCTCCATGCCGCGTCCACCGAGCACGTACGAAGGTCGCACCAAAACCGGGAACCCGAGCTCGCGCGCGATGGCGCGCGCCTGCCGGAACGAGCTCGCCGCGCGTCCCTCCGGGCGCGCCACGCCAAGCCGCGCGAGTGCTGCATCGAACTTGCGCCGGTCTTCGGCCATGTCGACGCTCTTGCGATCGCTGCCGATGATACGTACGCCCCGCTTCGTTAACTCAGCCGCCAAGTTGATCGCCGTCTGGCCGCCGAACGCGAGCAGAACGCCGCTCGCGCCGGTGGCATCGTACGCCGCCTGCACCTCGTCGGGTCCCGGCGGCTCGAACACGAGCACGTCGGAGACGTCGAAGTCGGTGGAGACCGTTTCGGGATTGTTGTTGACGACGACAGCCGCCCGTCCCGCCTCGCGGAGCGCCCAGGCTGCGCGCACGCAAGAGTAATCGAACTCGATTCCCTGGCCGATGCGAATTGGACCGCTGCCTACGACGACGATCGCTTCCCGCGCCGGGCGCCGCATCTCGTCCTGTTCGTAACGAGAAAGGTAGTAGTAAGGCGAGCGTGCCGGGAATTCAGCCGCCGCCGTGTCGACCATGCGAAAGGCGTTGCGCCCTGCGCCCTGCCCCTCGCCTTCCGCGTGGGAAGCCTGATTCCACAGCGAGACGTTCCTGTTCGTGTCGGTGAGCCGAGCGATGCTTGCCTGGGAGTAACCGAGTTCGGCAGCAACGCGTAGATCGTGCCCGGCCGGCTGAGCGCGCAGCCGCTCCTCGAGTTCGACGAGCTCGCCCAGCTCGTTCAGCCAGAACGGATCGATGGCTGAGGCTTTGGCCAGCGCCGCCACCGGCACGCCGCGGCGCAGCGACTCGGCGAGCGCGAAGAGGCGCTCGTGCGTCGGCGCGGTGATGGCGTCGTCGAGCTGGTCTTCATTCCAGAGGGCGACGCTCGTACCGGTCAGCGTCTCGCGCCCCAGATCGAGTCCCCGTACGGCCTTGACCAGCGCCGCGCCAAACGTGCGTCCGATCCCCATCGCCTCGCCGGTCGATTTCATTTGGGTTCCTAGACGCGTGTCGGCGCGCGGGAACTTGTCGAACGGCCAGCGCGGAATTTTGACCACGACGTAGTCGAGCGTCGGCTCGTAGGCCGCCTTCGTCACGCCGGTCACCGGGTTCTCGATCTCGTCGAGCGTCTTTCCCAGCGCGATCTTCGTCGAGATCTTGGCGATGGGATAGCCGGTTGCTTTCGAGGCCAGGGCCGAGCTCCGGCTGACCCGCGGATTGACCTCAATGATGTTGTATTCGGTGCGTTCGGGATGCAAGGCGAACTGGATATTGCAACCGCCCTGCACGTTCAAAGCGCGAATCACGTTGAGGCTGGCACTGCGCAAGAGCTGGTATTCCTGGTCGGAGAGCGTCTGCGAGGGCGCAACGACGATCGAATCCCCGGTATGGACGCCGACCGGATCGATGTTTTCCATGTTGCAGACGATGATGCAGTTGTCGGCGCGATCGCGGAGGATCTCGTATTCGATTTCCTTCCAGCCGAGCAGGCTCGTCTCCACGAGCGCCTGGTTGATGAGCGATGCTCCCAGGCCGGCGGCGAGGATGTGGCGCAGCTCGTTTTCCGATCGCACGACGCCCCCGCCCGTGCCGCCGAGGGTGTAAGCCGGCCGCACGACCAGCGGATAACCGAGCTCGTTTGCGAAGCGCACCCCGCTCTCGACGTCGTTGACGACCGCGCTCGCCGGGACCGGCTCCCCGATCCGAAGCATGGCCTCCTTAAACTGCGCGCGGTCCTCGGCTAGCTTGATCGTTTCGATGGGCGTCCCCAGAAGCTCGAGCCCGTAACGTTCGAGCGTACCCGCCTCATGGAGCTCGACCGCAAGGTTGAGACCGGTCTGACCTCCGAGCGTCGGCAACAGCGCGTCCGGCCGCTCACGCGCGATGATCGCATCCAGGGAAGCGGCCGTCAGCGGCTCCAGGTACACGACGTCGGCGATTTCAGGGTCGGTCATGATCGTCGCGGGGTTCGAATTGACGAGGATGACGCGTTGGCCTTCCTCGCGCAACGCGCGACACGCCTGCACGCCGGCATAGTCGAACTCCGCCGCCTGGCCGATGACGATCGGCCCTGACCCGATCACCAGGACGCTTCGGCGGGGCACGGTCCTTACGGTTACCGCGCCCGCCACGCTCTCCTGCCTTCCCGCTCCCGGGCGCGTCGCATTCTGCCGGCTTCGACAAGGCCCCGCAATAAGGCGCATCGGGGACGCGGGAAAATCCGCGCTTGACGACGGACCCCCGGTCAACGAGGGCTCGACGGAAGGCAGGTGAGGCATGGGGATCTTCGCACCGCTCGGGGAGTTGACGCCGGTTCAGTGGCGAGCGTTTATCGCCGCATTTCTCGGCTGGTGCTTAGACGCGTTCGACTTCTTCCTGGTCACGTTCGTGATCGCCGCGATCGCCGACGAATTCCAGCTCCCGATCCCGAAGGTCGCGTTCGCGATCACGATCGCGCTGATGTGCCGGCCGCTGGGAGCGTTAATCTTCGGCGTGCTGGCCGATCGCTACGGTAGGCGTGGGCCGCTGATGGCCAGCGTCTTCCTCTACTCGGTCTTCGAGCTGCTGAGCGGCTTCTCGCCGAACTTCACCGTGCTCATCGTTCTGCGCGCGCTCTACGGCGTTGCGATGGGCGGCGAATGGGGCGTAGGCGCTGCGCTCGCGCTCGAAACGCTGCCTCCTAGAGCCCGCGGCGTCGCATCGGGCATCCTGCAACAGGGCTACGCGACCGGTTATCTCATCGCGGCGCTCGTGTTCGGTGGGCTCTTTCAATATATCGGTTGGCGCGGCATGTTTTTCGTAGGAGTCGCGCCGGCGCTGCTCGTTCTCTTCATTCGCGCCGGCGTCCAGGAGTCGCCGGTATGGCGCGAAGGCAAGTCGCGTCACCTCGCAACCGGCAGCGAGTTGCTCGCGTCGATCGGGCGAGCACCGATCCTATTCGTCTATGCGATCCTGCTGATGGCCGCCTTCAACTTCATGTCGCACGGCTCGCAGGATCTTTACCCGACGTTTCTCACGAAGCAGCACGGCTTCAACCCGGGCGCGGTGCGCAACGTGACGGTGATCATGAACATCGGTGCCATCCTCGGCGGAACGCTGATCGGAGCGCTGTCGCAGCGCATTGGGCGCCGCGTCGCCATCGCCGTGTGCTGCGTCTTCGGGGCGCTGCTCGTTCCGTTCTGGGCAGGCGCGCAATCGGCCGCGCTGCTTGCGCTGAGCGCATTCGCGCTGCAGTTCTTCGTGCAGGGCGCCTGGGGCGTGATTCCCGCACACCTCAACGAGCTGTCGCCGCCGGACGTGCGCGGCACGTTCCCGGGCTTCACGTACCAATTGGGCAATCTCATAACCGCCTATGCGGCGCAGTGGGAAGCAACGTACGCGACCAAGAGTTTCCCGCTTCCCCCGCCGCAGGTCGCAAATTACGGACGGGCGATGGAGATCATTATGATCGGGGTCTTCGCAGCGGTATTCATTCTAACGGTGGTCGGACGAGAGCGAAGGGACGTCGATTTCGCGTCCTTGCGCCCCGTAGCGGCCGAGGTCTGACGTTGGCCGGCTGGCTGACTGGGTCCGGGCGGGGCCCGCATACAACCTTAGAAAGGTGGGTATGACCGCAACATGAATTTGATTTGGGCTCTAATCGTCATTCTGTTCGTCCTATGGATCATCGGCTTCTTGGCCCATGTCGGGGGCGGCCTGATCCACTTGCTGCTCGTCATTGCGGTCATCTTGTTGGTGTTCAACCTGATAACCGGGCGCGGAGCGCGAGTCTAACCCTTACCTTTGGTAAGCGAACGGCGCGGATCGCTCCGCGCCGTTCGAGTAGCCCAAGAGGCCTGGGATTATTTCGCCTTGGTGACCTGCGCTGTGGTAACGGCCGAAGCCTTATTGCCAAACGAGCTGCGAATGTAGGTGACGACGGCGGCAATGTCGCCATCGGAGAGCGAGCTCTTCCAGGCCGGCATTTGACCGTTGTAGGTCTTGCCATTGACCGAGATCGAGCCGGTCAGCCCGTCCGCGACCGTATGGATGACCTTGTTTGGATCGCCCGTGACGTAAGGGTTTTTCGCAAGCGGCGGAAATGTGCCGGGCACGCCTTGCCCGTTGGCCTGATGGCACGACGCGCACGTTTTCGCAAAGATGGCCTTCCCATCGGACGCAGCGACCGCGACCGACGTGGAACGATGCAAAGGCACGAGCGCCGCGGCGGCTAAGGCGGCAACCGCAGCGAGCCGAAAGACGAAGCGCTTCAGCGTGATTCTCCTTTCAGGGCGAGAGCCGGGTAATTCGCCATCCCGAACCCTCTTGTTCGTAAGCGATACGGTCGTGCATCCGGTCCGGCCGTCCCTGCCAAAATTCGAAAGAATCGGGGGCCACGCGATACCCGCCCCAATAGGGAGGACGGTCGACCTCGCGCCCGGCAAACTGCTCCTCACGTAGGCGCATGGACTCCTCGAGGTAAGCGCGGTCCGGGACGACCGCTCCTTGCCGGGAGGCCCAAGCGCCGAGGCGATGGCCACGAGGCCGTTGCATGAAATATGCGTCGGATTCCGAGGGCGTCAGCTGCTCGACTGAGCCCCGGATGCGCACCTGCCGCTCCAAAGCGCCCCACCAGAAGACGAGGGCGGCCCAGCCAGTCGCCGCGATCTCCCGCCCCTTGCGGCTCTCGTAATTCGTAAAGAAAGCGAAGCCCTGCTCGTCGTAGACCCGCAGTAGCACGATTCGCGCCGACGGCCGTCCCGCGGCGTCGACGGTCGCTAGCGTCATCGCCGTTGGTTCTACAATGCTTTCGGATCCGATCGCCTCGTCGAGCCAAAGCCTGAACTGAATGAAAGGGTCCGGGGCAACGTGCGACTCGTCGAGGCTCCCCCGATCGTAGTGAAAGCGTCGCACTACATTAGCCGCCGCGCGCTACTCGTATTCTGCTGAGATGAACGCGACGCGCCAGCCACGAGTTAGGACGCGCATCCGCTTCCTTCATCGCAAAGTTTCCGAAGTATTGCGACCCCGTGAGTTCCGCAAGCTCAACAGCCGCGAGGGTCGCTCGCCACCGGTAACCGACCGCATCGTAAGCTTCGAATGCCTCCTTAAGCTAAGCCACCGCTTGTTCTTTCTGGCCTTCCGCGCGATAGACAAGACCCCATACGAACGCCTCCTGACTCCGTCGCCTTGAATTAAAATTGGCCAACAACGTTGGTGAAAGCGCGGTAGGTATGGATCCGTAGGTGTCCATCACTCGACGCGCCCGAGCCGTAGATACGGGGGCCAATTCGCGAGCTAGAACCAATAAAGCGGAACGATAGTCGCCGGTATCTTTCCAAGAAACGCTCTCACTCAATTTGCACGCTCGGTCTAGGGTTACACCTGACCAATGGCCTCCCGAACGCTTGAAGCGCTCTCCGTCAAGAATCGCAATCATCCGAGTCGGGATCTCCGCTGAAGACTTGCCGATCTCGGCTAGACGATCAGCAGCAGCTTGATCTGGCGCCGTGAGAAGGCGCTTAAATTCCAACGCGTGCTGAATACGCGCGCGAAGCCCCTTCAGGCTATCTTGCTCTCCAATGCGGGCGGCGTGATCCGCGATGAATCGCACATTCTCATAGGCATCAACCTCGCGCAGCAAACAAGAAAGTGTTTCAAGTATGTAGGCGTGCATACACGCGTCGAAGACCTTGCCCTTTTCGAGCACGTCGATCGCAGCTTCAGAGTAAATCGCCTGCTTCCAATTTGAGCCGGATGCAGCAGCGGCGCATGCTAAAAGATCCAATGCGAAAGCCTTACTAGTCTCAACCGGGACGAAGCACTTCCGAGGTTCCGCGCCATTTGACGCGGCGGCCAAAGTCGCGAGAGCCACCTTCCTCGTCGATTCGAGATCTTGAGCTGCAAAGTGAATGAGCGATTCGCAATTCAAGAGTTCTAGTTGAAGGTCGACGCTCGGGCTTGTTACCGCAAGGCGCCGTGCCCTTTCATGTAGTCCCTTAGCTTCGGCTAGCCTGTTTAGGCGCGTGAGCGCCATTGCTTGAACGATCGAGGCTTCAGCAACGAGGCCAGGCGGCCAATTTGCTCTTACGGCCTTCTGAAGCAGGTCGAGGGCCTGCTCGTCCTGTCGAAGGCGGCGAAGGGTCCGTGCACGGAGTATGATCGATAAAGCATCGAGTTGCTTGTCAATTCTGCTTAGGGTCGCGTGCAGGTCGCCACGCCAGTAGCAAGCCACGGCGGTGTTATAAGAGTCTGCAACCTTTTGATCATGAAGGGTACGCATATGCTGAACCTCTCCCGCGAGGGGAGTTATCGAGCGTTCGCCTGACGGTGGACTTTATCGGCCCGCGAAACCCTGAGCCGCATGCAGCATGACTTCCGTACTTGGCAGTCCGGGCGAAGCGCCTGCAAGGTACGGCGTTTAGAGTGCCGATACGATTGAGATAGACCTCCCACGCAGTGAGAGTTACACGTATTTGCCTTTCTAGAACGCTCCTGACCTTTCGCTATGCTGACAGACCAACTCGGGGCGAGGCCCACGGAACAATCGGAGCCACAGGCGGGCTTTCCGTCGGGGGAGTAGGAGCTCTTACGCGCTAACGAGCTCGCCTAACTCTAGGGAGAAGACCCGGCGCGCCATCCATGAATGTGGTCTCGCGCTAGCCTCAGCCTGCGCGTAATTCAAGTATCGCTCGTGACTGGTCAACTGAGCCAACTCTATCGCGACCCCCGCCGCGCGCCACCGGTAGCCGACTTGATCATATATCTGGAATGCCTCTTCGAGAAGCAACGTCGCACGATTGACCTCGCCTTCTGAGCGCAACACGCTTGCATGCGCGACAGCTTGATCGGCTCTGGATCTGCGATCTGAATCTGCCAAAAATTGGGGTGATAGTTTGGACTTAATCGAACAATACCGGTCGTAGGCACGGCGCGCGCGCGCGGGCGAAACCGCGGCAACCTCTCGTGATAGCGCGAGAAGGACGGTGCGATCCTCGCTCATTACCATTTCCCAATCGACTCGCAGACTCAAGTCTTCCGCGGTAGCAAGCTCATCGTTCGCGAGGCCGCCCTCATGCAGTTCACGAGATAACTGCACCCTGTCCAAAGCGGCCAGTATCTTAAGGGGAATAGTCGCGGTTGACTCGGACGCCTGCCGAAAGTCGCGAAAGGCTGCGAGGTGATCGCCGCGCAAAGCGCTGCACCAACCAAGCGATCGAAGGATGTGAAAACGCTTGCTCTCCAGGTCTTGGTTCCACAAAATATTCGGCAACTGGCTGCGGACGTACTGGGCGTCACTCTCGAAATCAAGGTCGCGAACAATAAACGAGAGATTCGCCAGTAGCGAAACGAAGACGTAAGAGTCGCGCACACGTGAGCGCTCCAGTACTTGAAGAGCGTCCCGTAAATGAGCGGCTTGCCCCGCGTAGCGCTCGCGCCTCGCTTCGATCAGGCCCAAAAGCTCAAGCGCCAACGCTTGGGTAACCACGAGTGGCGCGAAGTAGTCATTACGCTCAAATGGGGAACTATCAACTTCGAATACGCGCACCGCAGCCTCGGAGGCGGCCTGCGTGTCGCGTTGAGAAAAATGGAGTAGCGCGACGTAGAATTCGAATTCTGCTTCCAGCGGGGCGCAGACCGCGCCGAAGATATAGGGGCGGACGTCCCCTGAAATAGCTGTGGCTTCCTCGAACCGCCGCAGCTTATTGAGCGCGGACATCCGAATGACTGCCTGTTCGCCTCTCCGGAGGTGCGAGGCCGGATTGTCGATCACTGCCATCTCCTGCAGCGCCGAAGCCGGACGACCCAGCCGATTGTAAGCCCGTGCACGAAGCGATGACGCCTGAAAATCGCGCTGCCCCAAAAGCAAATCGAGACAGCCCGATATATTGCCATCTTTGTACGCCGCAAGGGCTTCGGCATAGGAGCCGGCCCTTCGTTTTAGTTGTACGACCTGTGCGGGCAGCTTGAACCTCCACGGATGAACGGTCAGGCAAAAGCAGCCCAGTCCGCACCTAGAGTGGTGCGAGGCCCAACCCAAAAGGCCCTGCACGATGGCAGAGCGTCGAGGCTAGGATGTGACCCGCTTCCCTGTTAGCGGATCGACCGTCCAAGGGGACGTTGGGCCATGGCGCCGCGGTCGATCTGCCCTACGGCTCGCTTGAGCACTGGCGAGCCTGCGGATCCACCGTAGGACTCGTTGGGCACGGCCACGCCTGCCGATCCACCGTAGGACTCGTTGGGCACGGCCACGCCTGCCGATCCACCGTAGGACTCGTTGGGCACGGCCACGCCTGCCGATCCACCGTAGGACTCGTTGGGCACGGCCACACCTGCCGATCCACCGTAGGACTCGTTGGGCACGGCCACGCCTGCCGATCCACCGTAGGACTCGTTGGGCACGGCCACGCCTGCCGATCCACCGTAGGACTCGTTGGGCACAGCCACGCCTGCCGATCCACCGTAGGACTCGTTGGGCACGGCCACGCCTGCTGATCCACCGTAGGACTCTTTGGGCACGGGCGCACCACTGGCTCCACCGTAATTCTCGTTAGGCGACGGCGCCCCAGCCGATCCGCCGTACGCCTCGCTCGGCGAAGCGGTACCAGTCGAGCCGCCAAAATGACCCATCGTTCGAACCGGGAGGCCGCCGCCATATGCCAATGCTGCCGCCAGTAGCAGCGCTAAGAGTGTGGGAAACATTTAGATGCAGAATCCTTTCTGACCGCCAAAGAAACTCGGCTATCAGCTTATGCTCCCCTTACGCTAGTTAAAGGAGGGTCCTTGCACATCCGGCAGATGTCATGCTGGCATCACACTTCGTGACTAATGGCCTCCGGGGGGATGTCAAGTGACCAATGTCACACTTGTGACTTTACCCCCCGAAAACTACGGGAAGCGACCGAGCCCTACACCTGCTAAGAAGGTTAGGATCAGCACAAGTCCGCCGGCCAACGCAACTGGATAACTGCCGTCGATGCGCTTGGTCTCCCAGACCGTTCCCGCGGCCAGACGCCGGAAGGTGTCGGCGAGGGACGTGCTAGCGCTCGCCTCAGAATAGGTTCCGTTTCCGTACTGGGCGATCGTGCGCAGCGCGTCGGAGTCGAGGTCGGCGAGTTCATTCGTCCCGGGAATCAGCTCGCCGCTGCCGCTGGTGCCGATGCCGACCGCGTAGATGGAAACGCCCTTTTGCCCGATCGCGCGAGCGCTCTCGATCGGGTCGGCTCCGCGGTTGTTGACGCCGTCCGTCATCAGAACGATGACCCGTTTGCCCTTCCCCGGCATTTGTTGGGCGGCGAGCTGCAGAGCGTCGCCGATCGCCGTCGCCCCGTCAGGCGCGGGGATGCGATCGAGGGCGTCGCGCACTTCATCGAGGTCGGCGGACGGCGGCTGGATCAGGCTCGCGCCGGTCGCGAAGGTGACGATTCCGACCCGCGTGCCGGACGGGACCTCGTCGATGAAGGATCTGGCCGCGGCTTTGGCCGCCGACCAGCGCGACGGGAAGAGATCGTGCGCTCGCATCGAGCCGGACGTGTCGATGCACAGCGCCACCGTTCCGTCCCTAGCGGGCACTCGGGTCCAAAAGTGCGGCCCGGCGAGTGCTAGCAGAACGGCCGCGGCTCCAACGATCCAGGCCGTCGACAGAAGCCGCCCAGGCAAGGGCGATGGTTTCATCGCGTCAAGCGCAAAATCGAGATTCGAGTACGCGAGCGCTTGAGCAGAACGCCGCTTCTCGAAGCGACGGTAAAGCTGAACGACAACGCCCAGCGCCGCGATCGCGACGAGGAGCCACAGCGGTCGCGCGAAGGTCAAGCTCGTCTCCTTTCGCTCACAACCGGAAGGCCGCGGCGATGGCACGATCGGCTCCGCGGACATCCAGCCTCGCCAAGCGGACGCCGACACCCCGCAATCGCTGCAGCACGCGCGCTTCGCGCTCGGCGCTCGCTTCGCGGTAGCGCTCGCGCTCGCGCGGCCCGACAAAGACTCGGGCGCTTCGCCCGTCCTCCGCGTCCCGCAGCAGGACGAAACCGCCGACCGGCAGCCCCTCAGACCATGGGTCGCGTGCGAAAAGTACCGTCGTGTCGTAGCGCGCGGCACAAGCGATCAGCAGCGGTTCGAGCTCGGCTATTTCGAAAAAATCGGAAATCACCAGCAGGTGCGCGCTGCGCGGGATGACCGCGATGGCGCCGTGCAAGGCGCCGGCGAACGACGAGCCGCGCACTTCCCGTCGCTCGCTGCAAAGTTGCGCTGCCACCCGCCCACGCAAATTCCGCATAAAAAACACGCCCTCTTGAGCGGCGCGGGCGCAGCGGTCATCGTCGAGCGCCGCGCCGTAAAAGAGCGCTGCAGCCTCGCACGCGAGGTCATAGTTACTGCGCGTCCTTCCCACGAACATCGACGCCGAGGCGTCCACTGCCGCGACCAGCGTCAGGGCGTGGTCTTCGAAAATAACGCGCGTCTGCAACGCACCGGCGCGCGCCGTGGCCGCCCAGTCGATGCGGCGCGGGTCGTCGCCGGCAACGTACGCCCGCAGTTCAGCAAACTCGAAGCCGTCCGACCGCCGCTGCACCGGAGCACCGGCTCCACGCACGCCCGGTCGCCGGCGCCCGGTCAACATCGCGATCCGCAAGCGTCGCGCCAAGGGCCATTGAGTCAGGAGGGCGATTCCCCACTCACCAGGGCCGGCTCGCCGAGCAGCTGCTCTTGCTGCAGCGGCGTGAGTCCGGCAGGCACGCCCGGATTGTAGCGCACCACGAGGATCGCGAGATCGTCCAGAATGCGGCGCGAGCGCCGCCGCAGACGCTGCACGATGGCGTCCGCGATCGTTTGGGCGCTGCCGTCGATCTCCGCGAGCCATACGGTCACGCCGTCGACTCCGAGCATTCGCCCGCGCGCGTCGCGCGACTCCGTCAGCCCGTCGGTGCTGAGGACGATCGCGTTGCCGGCTCGCAGATGCAGGGTTCGCGTCTCGAAGCGTGGCTCGGCCTCGATTCCGACGATCGAACCCGTCGGCGCCAGCTGCACCACGTCTTGGCCGAATCGAGCCCAGGCCGTGTCGTGGCCGGCGGAAGCGTAGCGCACGGTACCGTCGTCGAGATCGATCACGCCGACGAACAGGACGACAAATGTCTCCGGGTCGTCCGCCATCTTTTCGTAGAGCTTGGCAAAGCGTTCGAGTACCGAGCTCGGGTCGGGATTCTCGCTGAACAGAGCCCGAATGGAGTACTTGATCAGCGCGGTATCGACCGCGGCGTCGATGCCCTTTCCGCTCACGTCGGCAACCAAGAACATTCCCTGCTTGCCGTCGATGGTAAAGAGGTCGTGCAGGTCGCCTCCGACGTTGGAGCCTCGCGTCGCCGAGATAAGCACGCTGCCGGCATCTAAATTGCGAAGCTCGCGCCGGCGCGCAACGAAAGCGCGTTGGAGGCGCTCGACCAAAGAGCGCTCTTCCTCGATGCGCCGTCTCAGGCGGCTTTGAACGACGACGAACAGCAGCGCGACGAGCGCAAAGAGCAGATTGGAAGAAACGCGCGTCTGCGTATTGCGCCGGAGAGTCGCCTCGAAACGCTTGCTCCCGAGCTCGGCGCGGTTCTCAAGCAGCACCGTCAGGCGCTCGTAGTCGCCACGAGTGGCGGGGTAGTGAAAGTTCGGGACGGTCTCTTGCGGTGAATCAGCCTTATCGTTGACGCGACCGAGGTCGAGATCGAGAAGTTTTTCGTAGCCCGCCAACTGGGCTGGCGGCAGCTTCTGATCGAACTGCTTCGCCTCTAGCAGCTCGGAGTCACGTTGGGCCGAGACGACGGCGGATTGATATGCAAAGGCATTACTCGCGTCGAGTTCGCTGTAGTAGGCGAGGAACAGCGCGAAGACCAGCGCAGCAAGAAGCCCGGCGACCAAAGCTATGGTCACCATCGCCCTCGGAGATAAGCCGAAGCCGCGCGTCATGGTAAGCAACCCTAGTATAAACGGTCTCGTCGTCCCTCTTGCGACGTGACACCCCAACTTTCTTATCCGAAAGGCGGGCTAGTTGTTCGGAAGAAGCCTGGCCGCACAACTTTCGACCGAACAAACTGCGTTATGCCGCTGCCCGCCAATCCGGCCTGTCCGCTTTGGCACTATGGCGCGAGCGTGAGCGTCTCTGCCGCCGTCCGGGCCACCGCCTCGGCGCTGAACGGCAGCGGTTCCAGCGCTTCGGCGAGCCAAGTGTGCGCCAGGTCACGGTAGTGAGGCGAGCCTGGCTGGCCCGATTCTCCGAGCGGAATCGACAAGCCGCCCGCATCCCAATTGCCTACATCCCAGACCGCGCGGAAGCTCTGGGTGATGTTCGTCCCTTGCACGTGGGGCGAGTACCCCGAGCCGTGACCGGGAAAAAGCGGTCCGTTCCAGCCGTTGAACCCGAACGATGCCAGCGGATGCAAGGCGGTGCGCGCACCAACCTCGCGCCAGGTCATGCCGTGGCGGCCCTGGCTTTGCAGGAGGCGGATCGCCTTACCAAGGGCTGCGACTAGAAAAGCATCGTAGTCGTCGCCAGGGACCCACCCTCTTGGTTTTTCCCGCAGCATGCGCACCACGACTCCCACGGCGAACGCCGAATTGCCGGCGACGTAGCGCGCGGCGAGGATCGGGTCGAGGTGAAAGCGCGCCAGCGATTCGACCGCGGTCTGCCGCAGAGCCCAGGCATACGGCGCACCTTGCGAGTCCTCGACCATTCTGCCATCGTAGGCGGCCAGCGCCGCCCGCGCATTCGCGAGCTGCGGATCTCCGCCCGTGCCTTTGCGCGCGAGCGCTGAAACGGCGGCGCGTGCGAGGTCGCGTTCCGGCAGCGACAGCACGTCTGCCTGAATCGCAGAAAAATCGGCAAGCGCATAGTGTCGCTTGGCCCGCAGGTGCTGCGCGATGCGCGCCGCGCGGTACGGCGGCTCGAACTCCGCACTAAGGCGGTACGGATACCCTGCGCCGTACACGCGGTCGTTGGCGCTAAACGCAACCGCGTTGCGGGAAGGAGCGACGTGCGGCAGTTGAGTGAATGGGACGTTCCGCGTTGGCGGTAGCGGGCTCGTTGCGCCGTCGTGTGCGCGCAACCCCCAAGCCGAATCGATCGGAATCTCGCCGGCGAGAACGTACCCAGCGTTGCCGGCATCGTCGGCGAGGACGAAATTTTGGGGCGGACCGGGATAGCTCGCGAGAACGCGCATGCCCTCGCGCGCGCTGGCCGCGCGATCTAGGCCGTCGAAGGCGGCGAACGCCGAGTGCCGGTCGAGGTCGGCGGTCCAGGCCGCTGCGTAGCCGGTGGCGCCGCGCGAGACAAAGACGAAGCCGTGACGGGTGCGGAGGTAGTCGCGAACGACGCTCTTTCCAAGGCGCACTCGGAACCGCTCGGTCCGGTGCTGCGCGCGCAGCCAGGCTCTGCCGGCCAGATACTCGTCGGACCCGGCGGACTTGAACGTTTCGCGATAGATGCGCACCGTTGCGACCGTGCCGTTCGTCGCTCCCCACGCGACGTGCGCGTTGTGACCGAGAATGATCCCGGGCGCGCCCGCCAGGGTGGCACCCGCAACGTGAAGACCGGGGGCAGAGAGGTCGGCCACGTACCAAACGCCCGGGATGCGCAGACTGAGGTGCGGGTCGTTCCCAAGCAGGGCTCGCCCCGTTGTGGTGCGCGACGCTCCTGCAACGACGTTATTGCTGCCGCTTCCCGCTCGGTCCGTATACGCGTCGGCCAGGGGCGAGGCGCCAGTGTACGCCACGCTGAGCGGCGGCAGCGACGGCACCGGCGCAGGCTGCCGCCCGTCGGTGGGTGCGTCGTACCGCGGATCCGTGATGGGAAAGAACGCGTCGCTCCCTTTCTGACCCAGCTCGTCGTAGACGTCGGCGCGTAGCAAAACGTCGTTCCACGAATCGGTGAGCGCAAGAACGGTCGAAAACGAAGCCATCAGCACGTCGTGAACCGTCCACGTTTGCGGCCGGTACAGGAGGGCGCGAAATTCCGGCGGGAGCGGCCGAGTCCGAATCGCCGCATTGATGCCGTCGGCGAATGCCTGAGCATTCGCGTGCAGACGGGGGCTCAGCAGCCGCTCTTCGTCCGCGACGACACCATTGACGTCGAACGTACGCGCCGCCTCGTCGCTTGCGAGCGTGACGGACCCGAAAACCTCTGAGAGCGTCCCAGCTACGAGACGCCGGTAGAGGTCGAGTTGGAACAGACGATCCGACCCCTGCAGGTAGCCCTCTGCGAAGAAAAGGTCGTGTTCGTTGCGCGCGCTCACGTGCGGAAAACCGCGACCGTCGCGAACGATCCGAACGGGTGCGATCACGCCCATGCCTGACACCGTCCCCTGCGCGTCTTGCCCCCCGGCTCGAACGCCCACGGCAACGTACAGAACGTAGGCGCCTATGAAGAGCAGCAGCGGGGCGAGCGCGGCTGCCAGGATCAGCAAGGCGCGCACGGCGACGCCGCGCTTCAAAATCCCATGCCGTCGAAAATGTACGATGGAACGGCGTCGAAGCGGTAGTCGACGAAGTCGATCTCCAGATCCGGAATGATCGTGTCGAGGCCGAAATGCAGCGGATCCTCGTTCTTGATTTGTTGCACGTATTGGCGCCGGTCGAAGGTCGTGTAGGTCACGAGCCAGCGCACGGCGTTGTACGGTTGGCCGTTGTAGATGCCCGCGACGACGAGCTTATCGGTGGCGTAGGTCGCCGCGTCGATCCAGAGCTCGCGCAGACGGTTAATTTTGGGGTCGCGCAGCGGTGTGAGGGTCAGGTGGTAGTCCGTGGCTTGCCCGACTTGTTCGGTCCCAACGAGGCGCACGTCGTACACGCGCGACTCGGTCTCGACTCTGCCTATCTCGCGCAGCGGGGTCTCGCTCGGCGTCGGCTCGTTGGGAGTAATCGGGCCGATCACGACGCTTGGCATCGGAGCCGGCTCCGAGCCGCCGCCGCCCATTCCGAAGGAGTCGAACGGCTCGACGATCGGGTCGTCGACGTGAATCGGTGGAAAGTCGGGGTTCGTATCGGCGATCTTGAAGACGAAGATTGAAATCGGGAAGCCCTTGAGCCGTTTGCGATCCTCATCGGGATCGATCACGCGTTTGACGATCAAACGCCGGTCCGAGTTCCGATAATATTCGAGCCACCAGTCGCTAAACGACTTTCCATCGTGTTTGTAAACCTGCAGGGCACCGTAACTGACGTAGGGCGACTCTTGGCGATCGCGCCAGATCTCTTGGGCGCGCTCGAAGATACGTTCGGCCTGCGCGTCGCCAACCGGCTCCGCCGTGGCGACCGGCGGAGTCGGCTTCGCGGACGAACGACCGCCTGAGCCGGCCACGAGCGCCGACAAGAACAGAATGGCGAAGAGCCCGCGGGCCAAGTCGCTCAAGGCGTCGGTACGCCTGCGATGATCGAGGCCACGATCTCTTCCGGGTCGACGCGTTCGGCCAGCGCTCGATAATTCAGAGCGACGCGGTGGCGAAGAACCGGCGCGGCGCCGGCCCGAACGTCGTCGGGGACGACGAACGTGCGGCCTTCGACGAGCGCGCGCGCCCGCGCTAAAGCGACGAGCGCCAAGGTCGCGCGCGGGCTCGCCCCGCGGTCGATGTAATCGTGTGCGGCCCGTGTGGCAGCCACGAGCTGGACCGCGTACGCCGACAACCGCGGCTCGACGTAAATGGCGCGTGCGTCGCCGCGCCAGCGCACGACGTCGCCGATCCCGACCACATCGCGCGGCATGGCGGGCGGCTCGCCGCCGAAACGTTCAAGGATGCGAAGTTCTTCGTCGCGCGTCGGGTAGTCGACCAGGACCTTGACCAAAAATCGATCGAGCTGAGCGAGCGGCAGCGCGTAGGTCCCTTCCGAGTCGAGCGGATTCATCGTCGCCGTTACCACGAACGGATCGGGCAACGAGAACGTGTGCGGTCCGATCGTGACTTGGCCTTCCTGCATCGCCTCGAGCAGCGCGGACTGTACCTTCGCTGGAGCGCGGTTGATTTCGTCGGCCAAAACCATGTTTGCGAAGATCGGCCCGAACGACGTGGTAAAATCGCCGCTGCGCTGGTCGAAGATGCGCGTTCCGACGATGTCGCTGGGCAAAAGGTCGGGAGTAAACTGCACGCGCTTGAACGTTCCGCCGACGGCGCTCGCTAAGGCGCGGCACGCGAGCGTCTTGGCAAGTCCCGGTGGTCCTTCAAGGACGATGTGCCCGCCTGCGATCAGAGCATGAACCAGAGCGTCGAGGACCGCGCGCTGTCCGACGATCGTCGCACGCAACGCTTCGAGCAGGTCGGCGGGGCGCGGGGCGATCTGCTGCGTCACCGTCACGGTGCGGCACCCACCGGATCTGCGGCAGCAACGAGGCGTTCGAGCGCAGGCAGGGCCTCTCGTACGGCATCGACCAGCCGCGCCTCCTCAACGAACGCCGCGTATTCGATTGCGCGCAACGCGTCGCCCAAGGCTGGTTTGTTACGCGCCGCATCCCGCGCTTCAAGATCGCCGAGCGTTTCCTCGTCGCGCGCGCCCACCCGGCGGCGCAGCTCATCTCGCACGGCCAGGACGCGCGCCCGCCCGGGTTCGTCGCGCAAGCTCACCACCAAGCGCAACAGCGGATCGACCGGTCGCACGAGCGGGCTTGGGGCCGGGGGCGCGGCGACGGGCGGCGGAGACGCCGGCCGGCGTCGCGTGGCGCGCAGCAAGAGAAGGCCCAGCACAAACGGGATCGCCGCCGCGCCCAGCACCACCAGCGTATCCAAAGCGACGTGTGAGACTTGACGAGCGGCATCGGTCGCTGAGAACGGCTCGCCCGTCACGTGCAGCGTGACCCGGTTGCTCGCGAAGCGGCTGGGACGATGGTTGCGCGCATCGACCGCGTCGAGCGTCACCGGATCGATCGTTCGATCGCCGGTTTCTTTGGGTGCGATCAGGACGACCTCGGTGCAATCGGTGCCGCCTCGCCGTGCTCGCGCGCAGCGCCGCTCGTCTCCATAGACGTCGAAACCTGAGAGGTCGGGCAGCGTGACGTTATCGAGCTGCCCGATGCGCTCGTCGACGTGCACGACGATCGTGAGGTGCAACTGCTCGCCGACATGCAGCGCGTAGCGGTCGGAGCTCAACGTGAACGTCCGAACGTGCAGCTGCGCCAGCACCTGAGTGAGAGCTGGGAAGGGGATGAAAACCGGGCCGAGCGCGAACGCCGCAAGCCCGGCGCGAAGCAGCGGGCAAGCGGCGCACGAGAGACGCTTTACGATAGGGTCGCGAGCCATTCCGCAAAGAGATAGCGGGCGTCGAACGGGCCGGGTGACGCCTCCGGGTGAAACTGCACCGCAGAGATCGGCAGCGAGCGATGCCGGAAACCTTCGTTCGTGCCGTCGTTGAGGTTCACCATCGTCGCCTCGAGCTCGGAGGGCAGCGTGGCACCGTCGACCGCATAGCCATGATTGTGCGCCGTAACGAGCACCGCCCCGCGCTGCAGATCCTTGACCGGCTGATTGCCGCCGCGGTGCCCGTAGGGCAGTTTGAAGGTCGTCGCGCCGCATGCTAAGGCCAGCAATTGATGGCCAAGACAGACGCCGAACATCGGAAAGTCTCCGAGCAAACCCTTGAGCGTTTCGATCGTTTCCGGCAGATCCGTCGGGTCGCCGGGTCCCGGCGAGATGACGATCGCGTCCGGTTCGCGTGCCAGAATTTCCTCGCGCGTCGCCGCGTAAGGCATGACGCTCAACCGAGCGCCGAGAGCCGAGAGGTCACGCACGATCGCGCGCTTGACGCCGCAGTCGATCACGACCACGTGCGGCCCGCCGTTGCCCGCAGCCACGTTTCGAACGTGCCGCGTCGCGACGTCGGCGACCAGTCCGACCGTCGTCGTTTGGCGGGCATACGGAACCAACGCGGACTCGATTCGGGCCAGCGCAGATTCGCCGACGGCCAGGGCTGCGCGAATGGTGCCGTGCTCGCGGAGCACCGTCACGAGCGCGCGCGTGTCGATCCCGACGAGGGTCGGCACGCGCTGCTCCGCAAGCCAGCTGCTCAAATCAATCTTCATCGCGTGGTGCGAGGGGTGCGGCGCGATCCGCTTCATAACGGCGCCGGCGACGCAGGCGCGCTCGTGTTGCGATGCCGCGCCGGAGATGCCGTAGTTTCCTACGAGCGGATAGGTGAAGGTTAGAATTTGGCCGGCGTACGAGGGGTCGGTCAGGGCTTCTTCATAGCCGGTCATGCCCGTATAGAACACTGCTTCGCCCAGCGCCAGCGCGTCGTATCCGATCCCCTCGCCGTCGAAGCGCGTCCCGTCCGCGAGCAGAAGCGCGGCGGGCTTTCTCACTCGAGCATATGCTCGAAGGTATAGTCCGGCAGCGACCGGGGGAAGTCGTACTGAACGAAATCGAACTCGAGTCCGCTCACGAAGCGATCGGCGCCGAAGCGCAGCGTATCGGTAGTGCGAACTTGCTGCACGTACGGGCGTCCGCCGATCGTGACGTAACTAACGATCCAACGAGCTTCCTCGTACGGTTTTCCTTCGAAGAGACCGTCGACTGCCAGCTGCACGGTCAGGCCGGTACCGATCGCACTCCATAGGTCGCGTAGCCGGTAGGTCTTCGGATCGCCGAGCGGCGTGAGCTTCAAATGATACGCGTCGACCCCGTTCACGTGCTCGACGCCCGCCAGCTCGATGCGATAGTCGCGTGCGAACACTTCGACCCTGCCCAGTTCGCGCAGCGGCGCACCGTTCCGTTCGTTTTGCGGCGAAGCTGTGGCGGTGGCAGACGGCACTGGAGCCGGTTCCGCCGAGACGCGCGGGAGCGGTGTCGCTCCCACGAGCGCAGCCTGACGCTCGGCGCGCAGCATCCCAAATGACGCGTTCGGCTCGATCATGGGATCGAGAATGGGAAAGGCGTCGGCGTTGGGATTGGTTTCCAAGCGGTCACCGTTGATCTCGCCGCCGTGCGTGCGCAGTTTGAGAAGGACCGATGTGCCCTTGAGCCGCTCCTCCTCTTGATTTGGAACGATGATGCGAACGAGCGCAAGCCGCCGGTCGCGTCCGCGGTAGGCACACTGCCACCAGTTCTCGTGCACCCGGTCGCGCCACGTGTAGCGTTCGAGCAGGCCGTACGTCGCAAACGGCAACTCGACGCGATTCCGCCAGGCGCTCTTGGCCTGCGCGAAGATCTGCTCGGGATCCGTGAGCGGAGCGCTCGATTCTGGCGCGGCGCCGCCCAGAGCGAGCCAGGCGAGCATCAAGACCAACGGCCAGGCTCGTTGCATATGGGCCGACCCTTCGCTGCGCCGCCTGCGACCCACCCCTCAGCCGAGCATGGCCCGCGGGCTCACGCGCCCATCGCTCATCGCGATTTCACCCGCGACGACCGTCACGAGGGCGCGGCGCGGCAGCACGGCGCCATCGAACGGCGTGTTCCGGCCGCGCGAATAGAACGACGCAGCGCTCACCCGCCACTCCCGGTCGGCAAAGATCGTGATGTCGGCCGGCGAGCCCGGGCGTAAGCTTCCGCCCCCGACGCCGAGAATTCGCGCCGGATTGCACGAGAGCAACTCGACGAAGCGCGCCGCCGGCAGGTCGGGGATCGCCTTCGCGTACGCCCCGATCGCAATCTCTAGGCCGGAGAAGCCGACGGCTGCCTCGCTCAGCAACTGCGCTTTGTCCTCGAGGGTGTGGGGTGCGTGGTCGCTCGCGAACGCATCGATCGTCCCGTCGCGCACCGCTTCGCGCAAAGCCGCCGCATCTTGCTCGACCCGCAGCGGCGGATTGACCTTTCCGTCGGCGCGAAAGCTTGCGAAGCAATCGTCGTGCAGCTGAAGGTGATGCGGCGTTACCTCGCAGCTCAGCGCGATGCCGCGCGCGCGGCCGAATTTGATCAGCTCCACGCTCATCGCGGTGGAAAGGTGTGCGATGTGAAAAAGCTTGCCCGTATCGCCGGCGATGAGCACGTCGCGTGCTACCTGAACGTCTTCGGCAAGTCCAGGTGAGCCCGCCAGGCCCAAGTGCATCGACTGCGCGCCCTCGTTCATGACGCCCTCGCCCTTGAGCTGCGCGTCTTCGCAATGGGAGATGAACGCGCCGGGAACGTCGCGCGCGTACAGCGCGGCCTGTCGCAACACGCGTGGGTTTGCAACCGGCGAACCGTCGTCGCTGAAGGCAACAGCGCCCGCGTCGCGCAAGCGCCAGTAGGGAGCAAGCTCCTGCCCGTTACGACCGCGGGTGATCGCGCCGATTGGATAGACGCGCGCCAAATGCGCCACGTTCGCCAGGCGCAAGACTTCGGCGATGAGCGCCGGCGAATCGAGCGCCGGCTCGGTGTTCGGCATACAAGCAACGGCCGTGAAGCCACCCGCGACGGCAGCGGCGGAACCGGAGGCGATCGATTCCTTCTGCGTCTGCCCGGGCTCGCGCAGGTGCACGTGCATGTCGATGAAGCCGGGGGCGACGAATGCGTTGCTCGCATCGATTGTTATCGCATCGCCGGCTTCAATGTGCTCGGCGATCTGCGCGAGGCGCCCGTCCCGAACCAGCACGTCGCGCACGGCGTCAAGGCCCTGCGACGGGTCCACGACGCGCCCCCCGCGGATCAAAAGGCTACGCACGAACGGACACGCCGTTGATGAGGAAGTCGAGCACGGCCATGCGGATGTAGACGCCGTGCGAGACTTGCTGGGCGTAGCGCCAGCCGCGGAACGCGAAGACGTCCTCGGTCAACTCGACGCCGCGGTTGTACGGTCCCGGATGCATTACGATCGCCTGCGGAGCCAGCGCGGTCAAACGGCGTGCATCCAGCCGATAATTGCGGGCATAGTCGTCGAGCGATGGAAGGACCGCCGAAGCGATGCGCTCTTGTTGAATGCGCAGGAGCATCACCGCATCGGCCGTCGGCAACACGGCGTCGAGGTCACGCTCGATGCGCACGCCCTCAAGCGCCATCGCCTCGGGCAGCAGCGTCGGGGGCCCGACCAGCGTCACCTGCGCGCCGAGCGCGCGCAAACCGAGCACGTTCGAGCGTGCGACACGGCTGTGCAGGATGTCGCCAACGAGTACGACGTGCAGACCCTCGACCCGGCCGAACTCCGCTTGCAACGTCAGCATGTCGAGCAGCGCTTGAGTCGGATGAGCGTGACGGCCGTCGCCCGCGTTGATGACGTGACCGTCGAACGATTCTGCCAGACGGTACGGAAATCCGGACTCCGGATGGCGAGTGACGATGATCTGTACGCCCATGGCAGCCAGCGTAATCGCGGTATCCGCGATCGTTTCGCCTTTCCCCAGGCTTGACGAGCCGGGCGGCAGCGCCACGATGTCGGCGCCCACCCGCTGCTCGGCGATTGCAAAGGAAACGAACGTTCGGGTCGAGGCCTCGAAGAACAAGTTCACCACGCACACGTCGCGCAGCAGGTCGCGCCGCGGCGGTGTGGTGTGAAACGTCCTGGCACGGTCGAGAAGATAGGTTAATTCGGAGCCGGATAGGTCGTCGAGATCGAGCAGGTTACGAGCCGGCATCGGCCTCGCTGCGAATCGTAACCCGGTCGGCTTCGGAGTAGCGTTTTGAGAGACGGACGTCGATGTGTTCGCGACGGCTGGTCGGAATCGAACGCCCGACGTAATCGGCCTGCACGGGAAGCTCGCGCAGGCCCCGGTCGATCAGAACTGCCAGACGAATCACGCTGGGACGTCCGAGGTCCGTAACGGCGTCGAGCGCCGAGCGGACCGTACGGCCCGTAAACAGCACGTCGTCGACGATGACCACGACCTTGCCGGTCAGATCTTCGTGAATTTCGGACTCGGGAAGTTCGCGCGCGACGTCATCGTCGCGGTAGAGGTTGATGTTGAGAAAACCCAGACCCGCGTGCATGCCGCTGATTTCCTCGATCTTGCTCGCCAAGCGCCGGGCAAGTTGTTCGCCGCCGCGGCGGATGCCGATCAGCACCACGCCGCCTTGCGCGTCCTCCGGCTCGAGGATCTGATGGGCTAGGCGCGCCACGATGCGATCCATCTGGCGAGCCGACATCAGCGTCCGCTCGCGTAGCACCTCGAGCGCGGTCCTCATGCGCAGCCTATCCGCCGTTCCTGGTTCCGTTTAAACCCGCGAGCAACGCGCGAACGCGCGCGCGCTCGGCCTCATATCCGGCCAATTTCTCGCGCTCCTTCGCAACGACGTCGGGCGACGCCTTGCTCGTAAACTGCGAATTCCCGAGCTTTCCTTCGAGGCGCGCGACCTCGTTGTCGAGCCTCGCGCCCTCCTTTCTATAGCGTTCCCGCAGGAGGGCCGCCGGTGCCCGCACCGTCACGCCGGCCAGCGGATCCCGACCCATGGCCGGCTCGCCGTCGCGAGCGGCGTCGGTGACGTCGGCGTGCACGTGAAGGGCTAGCAAGGTCCGGGCTTCCTCATCGAGCGCGGGCGGCACCTCGAGCGTCAGCTTTTCGCGTGGCGTCAGCCCCAGCTGGGCGCGCATGTCGCGAGCCTGACCCACCACCGCCATAAGCCGGCGGTAGCGTGCTGCCGCAGGCTCGTCGGCCGGGATCTCGCTCGGATCGGGCCACGACGCGGTCACGATCGTACGCCCGTCGTGCGGAAGCGTTTGCCAAATCTCTTCCGTGATGAATGGCGCGAGCGGGTGCAGCAGGCGCATCGCGGTGTTGAGCACGTAGGAAAGCACCGCGGCGCGCGACTTCGAAGGCGTCTTCGTAGCTTCGAGATACCAATCGCAGTAGCCGTACCACACGAATTCGAGCAGGACGTCGGCCGCCACGCCCATCTCGAATCGGTTCAAAGCCTGGGTCACCTGCTCGACCGTGCCGCGCAACTCAGTCAGGATCCAGCGGTCGGAGAGGCTCAGCTCAGCCGCCGGGGGCAACGTTCCGGCGGGCGGCAGCCCCTCGGGAAGCGAGCCGATGTAGCGCAGCGCGTTCCACATCTTGTTATTGAAATCGCGCGCCTTCTCGACGAAGCGTTCGTCAAAGCGCAGCTCCTGCGACTCAAGCCGCATCTGCCGCGCGATCCCGACGCGCAGCGCGTCGGCCCCATATTTGGCCACGAGATCCATCGGATCGATCGCGTTCCCGAGGCTTTTCGACATCTTGCGGCCCTGCAAGTCGAAAACGAGTGGCGTTATGAACACCGTTTCGAACGGGATATCGCCGGCGAACTTCAGCCCGAACATCACCATGCGTGCAACCCATAGGAAGATGATTTCACGCGCCGTGATCATCACTTGGTTCGGATACCAGTGATCGAGCTCAGGCGTTTTCCGCGGCCATCCGAGGATCGAAAACGGCCAGAGCCCGCTTGAAAACCAGGTGTCGAGCGTGTCAGGGTCGCGGCGCAACTCGCTGACCCCCGCCTGCCGGGCGAGCTCGTAAGCCTCCGCTTCTGACTCCGCGACGAAGACCTCGTCGTTCGGTCCGTACCAAACGGGGAGCTGGTGGCCCCACCATACCTGGCGGGAAACGTTCCAATCCTTGATGTTCGCGAGCCAGCGTTCGTAGGTCGGCCCGAAGCGCTCGGGCACGAAACGAATGCGGCCGTCGCGATAGGCTTTGAGGGCGGGCTCGGCGAGCGATTCCATCCGGCAGAACCACTGCAGGGAGAGCAGCGGTTCGACAACGGCATCCGAGCGGGAGCTCACCGGCACGGTGTGGCGGCGCGGCTCGGCCTTGAGCAGGGCACCCAGCGCTTGCAGATCGCGCACGACCGCCTCGCGTGCCACGAAGCGGTCGAGACCGGCGTACTGCGCCGGCGCTTCGGCGGTCATCTTAGCATCGAAACCGATGACGCTCGGCATCGGCAGGCCGTGGCGCTCCCCGATCTCGTTGTCGAGCGGATCGTGAGCGGGCGTCACTTTGACGGCGCCGGTCCCAAAGTCTCGCTCGACGGCCTCGTCGGCGACGATCGGGATGCGGCGGTTGGCGAGCGGCAAGAGCACCTCTTTGCCGACCAGGTGCCGGTAGCGTTCGTCGTCGGGATGCACCGCGACGGCGCTATCGCCGAGCATCGTCTCGGGGCGCGTCGTTGCGACCTCAACGCTGAACGATCCGTCCGCGCCGGGGTAGCGAATATACCAAAGAAATCCGTCGCGCTCGACGTTCTCGACCTCAGCGTCGGACAGCGTCGATCGCGATACGGGATCCCAGTTGATGAGGCGCGTCCCGCGATAGATCAGCCCCTCGCGATAAAGCGCGACGAATACCTTGACGACTACTGAAGAGAGGCCCTCGTCGAGCGTGAACCGCTCGCGGGCCCAGTCAGGCCCGAAGCCAAGCTGACGAAACGCCTCGTTGATCTCCCCGCCGTATTGTTCGCGCCAGGCCCACACGCGCTCGATAAAGCGCGCGCGTCCGAGCGCCTCGCGCGAAATCCCCTCGTTGGCAAGCGCGCGCACGACCACCGCCTCGGTTGCGATCGCCGCGTGATCCTGACCCGGAATCCAGTCGGCGTTCTCGCCAAGCATGCGGTGGTAGCGGGTCAGCGCGTCCATCGGCGTATACGTCGAGGCGGTCCCGAGGTGCGCCCGCCCCGTAATGTTCGGCGGAGGCATCGAGATGATGAAAGGCGGGCGCGCCGGGTCGGGCTCCTCGTGAAAGACCCCGGCCTCCAGCCATTCCCGGTAGCGTCGAGGCTCGACATCGGCGGGATCGTAGGTCTTGGAAAGTTCGGGGCGACGCTGGGCCTGCACGATTGGCCAGAGTTAGGGTTCTCGTCCGGGCGACCCTACCCGGCGCGGCCCGGGAGACCGCCTGCGCCCGTGCTCGCCGAGCGGCGCCTTAATCTTTCCGAGCATGGGGACGCTCTCTCGATAATGGTTTCTTAAGCTTCGCTTTACGAGCCGCCCTTATGCTTCGAATTGACCCGCACCCAAGGTTCCCAGCTTCGAAAGGCTGCTTTTGATGCGCCGTAACTTTTTCACGCGACGAGAGCGGCTCTCCGCGTCGCTCTCGCCCATCCTCGTATTGGCCCTTAGCCTGGGCTTCATCATCCCGGCGTTGGCAGCGACCCAGCTCACGGGCGCCGGCTCCACGTTCGACTACCCCTTCTTCTCGAAAGCGTTTTACTTCTATAGCCAAAAGCATCCCGAGGTCACGGTGAACTATCAATCGATCGGCAGCGGCGGCGGAATCGAGCAGTTCATCAACAAGACAGTCGACTTCGGCGCCACCGACGTTCCGATGAACGCGGACGAGCTGAAGCGGGCGGGCGCTCCCGTCGTGCAGGTGCCCGTTGCGCTCGGCGGTGTGGCGATCACGTACGACTTGCCGTTGCTGGTCAAAGGGGGGATCAAGCTCTCGCGCCAGGCGCTCGCCGACATCTTCTTGGGCAAGATTACGAAATGGAACGACCCCGAGATTGCCAAGCTCAATCCCGGCGCAACGCTACCCGACTTGCCGATCATCGTCGTTCACCGCTCCGACGGCTCGGGGACGACGTACATCTTCACCGATTTCCTGAGCAACGTCTCGAAAGAGTGGAAAGACAAGGTGGGAACCGGCAAGAGCGTTCAATGGCCGGCGCAGAACAGCATCGGCGGCAAGGGCAACGAAGGGGTCGCAGGTCAGGTGCGGCAGACTCCCGGCGCGATCGGATACGTCGAGCTCGCCTACGTCATTGAAAACAAGATGACCGAAGCGCAGCTCGAGAACTCCTCCGGTAAATGGCTCTTTTGCACCCTGAGATCGGTGCAAGCTGCGGCGGCAACGAAACCGGAAGTGTCGGCCACCGACTTTTCAATCGTCGATCGTAGCGGGCCCAATTCCTGGCCGATTTCCGGGTATAGCTGGGCGGTGCTGTATCAAGATCCGACCGACAAGGCGCGTGCGAAGCTTACGCACGACGTGATGGAGTGGACGGTTACCGACGGGCAATCGATTGCTAAAGACCTAGACTATGTGGCGCTCCCGGAAAACGTCCAGGAAACCGCGAAGAAGGCACTCGCCCAGATCAAACTCTAATCGCGCAAGGATTCGATGGTTCCGTTCGACCGGCTCGAAGAGGCACACGCGCGTCGCTCGGTCCTGAGCGACCGCTCGTTCATTGCGGCTATCTATTGCGCCACGATCGTGTTCGTGGCGGTCGTCGTCGGTTTGTTCGTGATGCTCTTCGCCGGCTCGTGGCCGGCGATCCAAAGTTTCGGACTGAAATTCTTTTGGACGAGCAGTTGGAACCCGGTCACCAGCCAGTTCGGCGCACTGCCGATGATCTACGGGACGGTCGTTTCGTCGGCCATCGCAATCCTGCTGGCAGGATTCGTCGGCGTCTACGCAGCCGCTTACCTGGCCGACTTTGCGCCGCGCCTCGTCGCGCGCCCATTGAGTTTCTTGATCGAGTTGCTGGCGGCGGTCCCGAGCGTCGTCTTCGGACTGTGGGGCCTTTTCGTGCTGTCGCCGGTTTTGCGGGACCGGGCGGATCCGTTCTTGGAGGCGCACTTCGGTTTCGTGCCGCTGTTTTCGGGCCCGATCTTCGGCACCTCGCTGCTAACGGCCGGGGTCATCCTGGCCATCATGATCGTTCCCACCGTGTGCGCGATCTCGCGTGATGTGATCATGGCCGTACTCGCCGAGCATCGAGAAGGGTCGCTTGCGCTGGGCGCGACGCGCTGGGAGACGATGTGGCGTGTGATTCTACCCGGTGCGAAGTCCGGAATCTTCGGAGCTTGCGTGCTCGCTTTGGGGCGAGCACTGGGTGAGACGATCGCTACCACCATGGTCATCGGCAACAAGCCGGCGATCGCCGCGTCCCTTTTTCAGCCTTCGTATACACTGGCAAGCGTCATCGCCAACGAGTTCACCGAAGCGACGACGGCGCTCTATCAAAGCGCGCTCATCGAGCTTGGGCTGCTGCTTTTCCTGGTAAGCATGGTCGTCAACGGATTCGCGCGGCTGTTGACCTGGACGGTCCTGCGTCCTTCGCGAGGACGCTGAGACGGAGACCGTGGCGACGGCCGCTTCCCGCGAAAGGCCAAGGTTACGGCAAAGCGATATGCGCTTGCGGCATCTTGCCAGCGGCGCGGGCGTCGTCGGTTCCGGCCTCTGTGCCGGCATCGCCGCCGGCATCCTGATGCTGATCTTAGCCTATGTGGTTCGCGAAGGGGCTCCAGCTGTGAACTGGAGCTTCCTAACGGGGGTGCCTCACCCCGTGGGCGTACCTGGCGGCGGCGTTGCAAACGGCATTGTGGGCAGCGCCATTATCGTCGGCCTGGCAACGGTCATCGCGTTGCCGATCGGCACGCTCACTGGAATCTACCTCGCCTTATACGGCCGCGGCCCGTTCGCCGATGCGATTCGTTTTCTCGCGGACGTGCTCTCCGGTATCCCGAGCATCGCGATCGGTCTGTTCGCTTACACGATTTTCGTCGCTCCGTTTCGGCATTTTTCGGGAGCGTCGGCGTCCGTTGCTTTCGCCATCTTGATGCTTCCGCTCATCATCCGCACCGGCGAAGAGGCGATCGGCGGCGTTCCGAAGCGCGTGCGCGAGGGTGCGCTCGCCTTGGGCATCTCTTCGTACGCCGCAACCATGCACGTCGTCGTGCCGGCGGCGCGCGCCGGCCTCATGACCGGGCTGTTGCTGGCGGTAGCCCGAGTAACGGGTGAGACCGCACCGCTGCTCTTTACCGCCTTCGGAAGCCAGTTCTGGGAGCTCAATCCGACAAACCCCATGGCATCGCTCGCTTTGCAGGTTTTCACGTACGCCATTTCGCCCTACGAAGACTGGCACCAGCAGGCTTGGGCGGGCGCGCTTCTGCTCATCCTCGCGGTCTTCATCCTAAACGTGTTGGCGCGCTTTGCGCTGCGCAGCCGGACGTCGCGTTGATAAGTCCCATACCGGTTCCTACGACCGGCCAAATTCACGTCCCGGCGCGCGCGGCGAGGCTCGTCGTCGAAGACCTTACGGCCCTCTATGGAAATCGCGTCGCGCTCGCCGGCGTCTCGATCGCGTTTCCGGAACAGTCGGTCACGGCCCTGATCGGCCCCTCCGGCTGCGGGAAATCGACGTTTCTGCGCTGCCTCAATCGAATCCATGAAGCCGCCGGCACGGCGACCGTCAGGGGCCGCGTCCTCCTCGACGGTCAAGACATCTATGCTCCTGAGGTCAATCCCATCGTCATCCGGCGTCGAGTCGGAATGGTCTTCCAGCGCGCGAATCCTTTCCCCACGATGTCGATCCTCGACGACGTTACCACGGGCCTTCGCTATGCCGGCCGGGCTCGGACGCGGATGGAACGCGTCGAGCAGGCGGAACGTGTGCTTCGCATGGCGGCACTTTGGGACGAAGTCAAGGACAAGCTGAATCAGCCCGGTATCGCGCTATCCGGTGGTCAGCAGCAGCGCCTGTGCATCGCGCGAGCGCTCGCAGTCAATCCCGATATCCTTTTGATGGACGAGCCGACCTCCGCCCTCGATCCGATCGCAACGGCTCAGATCGAGGAGCTCATCACAAGCCTCGCCGATGCCTACACGATGGTTTGCGTCTCGCACAACATGCAGCAGGCGGCCCGCATTTCGGACTTCACCGCCTTCATGCTCGCGGGCAGCGACTACGTCGGGCATCTGGTTGAAGTCGGCGAAACCGATAAGATCTTCACGCGTCCGCAGGACCAACGGACCGAGGACTACATCACCGGGCGGTTCGGATAGCGGCCACCAGCACGCACGATACCGACGAGCTAGGCCGGGAGCTGTCCCCCGTTCTGCGAACAGAGCAGCGCTACCGCGTGAGGCAGCGTTCTGGCCGCGAGCTTTTCTTTAGCCGACGTCAACAGGTGGCCGACGGTGTTGGACGACAGGCCCATGATGCGCGCGATCTCCGGGCGCCTTCGGCCACCGGCGAATAGCGTCAAGATGCGCTCTTCCTTAAAGGAAAGAGGCTGAGCGGTTTGGTCTTCAAAGCGCACTGCGCTAGCAACGATAAGGCATCGTCATTCAGCTTGGGTGATGCAATTCTTCAGCCTTTATAAAGAAAACCTTAAGGCGAAGCGACGGCTAAGTTAGCCTTGTGCGCCGCCTTTGAAGCCGATACGCTCCGCCCGGAGCATCGAATGAGAGCTCCAACCCGACTGCTGAAGGAGACTCTTGTGAAGAAGAGGCTTATGGCACGCGCCTCACTCGTGTTTGTGCCTTTACTTGGAATCACGGCGATCGCGCTCGCTAGCGCAGCCGTACCGGTTCGAGCGCCGGTACGGCCAATTTCGCGCGACGGTCACGTGCGCCATGCGACGTCCTCGACGGCGTACGGCGGCGGTGCGACGCTGCCCGCGATCGCCTACGTCGGCGTCAGCCAAGCAACGACGACCAATCCCGCCACTGACCCGGATCCGGACTCGGTATTCGGTTACTTCCTGAGCCTATACGGCGGCGGCTTCCAGTACTGCCAAACCGGCAGCGGCTACGGCAAGAAGGTCCTCGACGGAGCGGAGCCCGCCAGCGCCGGACCCAACGGACCATGCGCGGCTCTGGGATCGTCGGCATCCGGTTTCGGGATACCCTCGTCGGTCCAGGACTTCGCCGATTTCGCCGGTTCGGATGCGCCTGAATCGAGCAGCGATTACCAGTCGTTCATCACCGACGCCGGCACCGCGTCGAACTATATCTTCGGCCGCGGCGAACCGGTACAGGTGCCGTACATCATTGGTGCGGTTGCGCTCCTGTACAACAATTCAGATCTTACTTCGAGCGAACCCCAAGTCAGTCTGAGCCTCAAGACGTTGTGCCAGATTGCCGACGGCCAAATCACCAATTGGGACCAGATTCCGCAAGACCCGGCGGAACCGGCCGGCGCCCATTACGGAATCAAGAAGCTCAAATGGGTTTATCGCGCCGACAGCAGCGGGACGACCTTCTCCTTCGCAAACTACGTCTCCAAGTCGTGCACCGGGGCGGGACAAACCTATGGCCTGAATCAGGTTTACGACATCAACAATAACAACGTCAGCGGTGGCTCGACCACCGGGGTTCTCCCGCTTCCGCTGCCGAACGGCGGGACCAACGCGAATTTCCTAGCCGGAAATGGAAACCCCGGAGTGGTCGATTGCATCGAAGGCACCGGGTCGTGCACCGAACCAGGCGGTGTCGCAAGCACCGGTGGTGACGGCTCAATCGGTTACGTCGAAGCCGCCAATGCCATGGCTGCGGGCGTGCTCAACGCGCCGACGGTCAACTTCGCCGAACTCTATATCACGAAAAAGAAAGTCGGCCACAACTACAGTCCGATCGCGGATTTGCCGGCCGCCGCGCACAGCCTTGCCAACAGTGGCCTCTTGACCGACATGGTCGTCGGCCCGTTCGTCAACAACGGTCGCCCGAGCCCATTGCTCGAGGCGCCGCCGGTCACCCCGCCGGCGCCGGGATGCCTAGGGATCTACAATCCCGACAGCTACGCAAAGGTCAAAGACGGGTACCCAATCCTCGCCGTCACGAACCTCGAGTTCGCGTCGACCGGCAACGGTTCGAAGGCTTCGGGTCTGCAAACGCTGGCAAAGTTTGCCGACTCCGAATCGCACTACGGCTCCGGAAAGATCACGACGGTTGATCCCGCAAGCGCGTCGGCTGGTACGACGGGTTTCTCGGGACCGAACTTCAACGCCGGCAAAATCGCCCGTTTAGCAAGTTGCATCGGCACCTAAGCTCCGGCGTGCGTCCTTCGATCGCGCTTGTCGATTGATGACCGAATCGGAACGTAGTGGAAAGGGGCGGGCGGCGCCGTATGCCGCCCCGCTCTTTTCCTTTGAATTGAATACCTTGACCGTGCGGCCCGGCCACCCCTGAGAGGCTTCGATTGACCAGACGCTTGCGGGCCTTTGCCGTCGTTCTCGCGTGCGCGATCGTCGTCGCGTGTTCGGGAAACGGCACGTCGCTGAATTCGCCGCATGGTCAGGCAAGTGCTACGCCTAACGGCCAAGGCGCGCAACCCCCGCTCAACGCGACGATCGACTTCTCGATCGTCGTTCCGCCGGCGCCGCCGGCTTCCACAAGCTCGCACGCCCGCCGGCTGAAGCCGCTCAGCACCGTCT